>Ga0310695_10000098_pt1 | contig 227182 bp, 217 predicted proteins | sample RumenRJG_04DNA_FD_203882 | JGI IMG/M metagenome (GOLD analysis project Ga0310695, IMG submission 203882) | Bovine rumen microbial communities from Lethbridge, Alberta, Canada - RJG_04 (v2) (version 2) | ecosystem: Host-associated > Mammals > Digestive system > Stomach > Rumen | place: Canada... | reverse complement strand
GTGGCATGGTCAGTGGGCAGTGCCTTGCTGACCATCTCAAAGGCAATCAAAAAGTAGTCGACAGCTACTTAAAAAATTGCAGACCTGAGCAACGTCTATAAACTGCTCACAGGGTAAACCCCTAAAAATATTTTTTTCTTTTTTATATTCATTTTCACATTTTTTTAAAATTAACTTAAAGGAGAATTAATAATGACCGAATTAGAAAAATCTGTAATAAGACAAATTGCAAATGAAACAGGGTATTCTGTTACATTAGTTACTAATGCTTTTTTAAAAGCAAATAGAAATAAATCAAAAACGATTCAACTATTAAAAGAATCAAAACTTACAACAATGACTAGATCAGATGCATCTAGAATAAGAAAATAATAAAGGAAATGATATTATGTTACCATATGAAATTATTTTTTTATGCATTATAATTATTATAGGAATTATAATGTTTTACATACTTTAATATGAAAATGAAAGGAAAATAATTTATATGAATAAAGAATTAAATATAGAAGCTAGTAGCTTTTTACAATCATATATGGATGAAATGACAAATATAATGATAAAAATGAATCCTGAATGGAATGAAGATGATGTTCAGGATGAAATGAAAAAAATAATAAAAAAAGATATAATGATTCCAGAAGTGGAATTAGATAATAACTATACAAAAGAACATACAAATAGTAGTTTATTATCTGTACTTGATTGGGCTATTGATAGTAAACCAATAATTGCAGGTAATGGAACATTTTTTAAACGACATGAAGATTCTAAAAATCCAATTGCTGATATGTTAGATGATTGGTTTTATGGTAGAAAAGCTATAAAAAAAGAAATGTTTAATATAGATGACATATATAGTAAGGAATATGCACATTTAGATTTAGACCAAGGAAATCAAAAAGTATTAATGAATTCATATTATGGTTCATCTGGAGCTCAGACATCTGCTTTCTTTAATCTTTGGACAGCAACATCAACTACATTGAGTGCACAATCAGTTATTTCTACAACTGAACAAACATTTGAAGCATTTTTATCTGATAATTATGTATTTATAGATATTAATGAATGTTATCATTGGATGGAATGTATATTAAATGAATCAGATAATACAATAGATGATTGGGTTATTCCAGCAACATTTGATGAAGTTTATGATAGAATAAAACATATGGTTCTTGATTGGGATTATTCATATGAAGAAGGATTAAATGATTATCTTCATCATTTAACAGATGATGAATTAACAAAAATATTTTATAAAAATAATCTTATCGAGTTTACAAGACGACATGAAAAAGTAAAACAACTTCATAGAAAGATATTCAAAAATGTAAATAATTATCAGTATATGGAAGATGATGATTCTGTTATACCAAAAGAATTAAGACAAAAATTTACTTTATCTAAAAATAAAAAGAAAGATTGGAATAAGTTTGTTGATAAGGAATATTTTTATGATCCTAATGATGTTCCTGAGAGTATATTGGGTTATATAAAAGAGATGTGTGATATATATCTTAAATATGTTTATGTTAGATATTTAAGTATAGATAGGATTTACAGACTTAAAAACTTTAAACGTAAAGTAGTTACAGTTATTGATACTGATAGTAATATTTTATCGCTTGATACTTGGATTAATTTCTTATTTGATGAAGTTTTAGGTGATGAAAGTCAATATAATAGAGATCATATTAATAATGTATTTATAGCTGTTAATTCAATAACTTATGTAATAACAAACGTTGTTACAGATATTCTTCTTTACTATGGAAAATGTTCAAATGTAGAGGAAAAATGGAGACCACGTTTTAATATGAAAAACGAATTCTTTTTTTCTAAATTAATAATTGGTAAAACCAAAAAACGTTATATAAGTAAGGTAATGCTTAGAGAAGGAAACCTTATTAAGAATGGTAAATCAGATGTTAAAGGTTTTGATTTCAAGAAAGCAACGACATCTGAATTTGCAGAAAAACGTTATATGAAACTTATTAATGATATTTTGTTAGTAGGTGATGGAATAGATCTTAAGAAACTTACATTAGAACTTAAGAAGTTTAGAGAAGAAATAAAAGAATCTATATTAAATGGTGATAAAAAATATTTACCTAACGGTAATGCTAAAGAATTAGAAGCTTATAAAGACCCAAGTACAAATCAATCAGTACGTGGAGTTTTATCTTGGAATATGACAAATCCAAATAATCAAATTTCGTTCCCAGCTAAAGTTAGTTTGGTAAAAATGAATATAAATACTCCAGAAGATATTGAACCTATGAAAGATAAATATCCTGATATATATAATATTATAATGGAAGGTATATTTAATGATAGAAGCGGAATATTTATAAAACGTAATAAAAAAGGTGAAGTAAAGATTACTGGATTACAAGTATTAGCAATTCCTAGTAATGATAAGATTCCTGAATGGGCTATGGATTATATTGATTATACTACAATGATAAATACAATTTTAGCACCATTTAAATCTGTTATGGAAATATTTGATTTACCAGATTTACAAGAAGGTAAAACTGGTAGAAAAACAAAAACAATTTCAAATATAATTAAGTTTTAAATATTAAACCAAAATATACAAATTAATAAAAACTATTTTTGGAAAGGTGTGATAAAATATGTTAGATATGAACAAAGATAGAATATCTAAAATAAAATGTTATTTTTGTGGTTCAAGAGATAAAAAAGTTGTCGTATGTATTAATAATATGGATAAGAAAGTTTGTAAGCATTTAGTGTGTTGTGGATGCGGCAATGTGGCAACTTTTGTTGAGAATGATTCAATGATACAACCTACATTAATGAATAATTATAAAATATATGGTGCATATTGTGGCAAAGGTAGTAACTGTACAAATACTAATTGCCAGTTTAATGAAAATAAAAAAGAACCACCAGTTATAAAACATCAACAAATACCAGTAAAAACTGATAATGTAAAATCAGTTTATAAAGATAATATAGAAAGGAAAATATAATAATATGAGTTTAGATGTATTTAAAGGGTTCGATTATGAACCAAACGAAATTGAAAATGAAATCTTTTTATCAGATGTTCCATTACAATTAATGGAGGAAAATATTAAATTACAATTTCAAGAACCATTAGAACATAGGAAAAATGATCTAGTTCAAACATTTTTGAATAATTTTATATATACAAAAAATACAATGACAGAAGATGATGAATACGATGTTGAAAATATAAACGCTAAATTCATTTCATTTATGTGTGAAATGTTTAGTACATATTTAGGTATAGGTCTTCCAACTATAGAAGATATGTCTGAAGAGCAACAACAAGAATTAATTCATTATATTTATAGATTCTTTATTATTAATATAAAGAGAAATTTCGTTAATTTAATATTGAATTATATTGAAGAAAATAAAGAATATATTTGTGAAAATCTTCCAAAGAAAAAAGATGTAACAGTTCTTTCTTTAAAGAAAGTCGTTACTGATATTGATGATATCACAATAATATCCAATTTACCAGAAGTAATAAAAAATATTTTTAACGACCCGACAATTCATGATGTTGAAACATTCTTATCTATGTGTGAATTTGGAGAATCAAATCTTGAAGCAGAATATATTAACGAACATTATGATTCATTTGATATTACTGGTGATTTTACAGAAAAATATTGTGATATGATAGATGAAGATTTTAAAGTTAATATTGAATGTCGTGTTAGAAATAAAATTCTTAAAAAATATAAAAAGTAGATATTTCATATGATTATATAATATTTTTATGCATTATTAATATTATATTTATATGAAAAGGAGAAAATAAACATGAAGAAAAAGAATTTAAAAAACACATTAAAAGTATCAGCAATAGCTGCAACAGCTGCTATTATTGTATTAGTATCTGATAATGCATTACAAAATGCATTATCAGATAAATCAAAAATTAATAGTAGTAAAGAGAAATCGAATCCTATTACTATTGAAGCAAGTACAGTATCAAATTATTTTGGTTATGGAGAAGAAATAAATAAAATCGTTAATTCTAAATTATTGGAATTAACTAATGATGGATTTAATGCAGAATCTATTAAAGTTGTTGAAGATAAGATATTTTTTATATCATCAGTAGAAAATCAATTGAATTGGTTTGATGCAATGAGATTTGCTAATGAACATAATTGTAGGTTAGCATCAATATCAAATGAAGAAGAATATTGTGTATTGAAAATGGCATTACAGTCATATGACATCAATTATTATCTTGGTATTTATACTGGTAATATTGGAAATGAATGGATTAATATAGATAGAAATGAAGCATCATATGTAATACGTAAAGGAATTGTAAACACGTTAGTAGATGGTGCTGTATTAACATTTAATGGATATAATAATACATATGAATCAAGTTCATATGCTGAGAAAAGACCATTTATCATAGAATACACAATGAGATAATTTTGTATGATAATAAATACAAATTACTAATAAAATTAAAAAAATAAAGGAGGACGAAAATATGTTTTTCGGAAGTAACAAAAATCAGAATAATGGAGGTGTTAATATTAACACAAGATTTGAAACATTATATTCTGATACAGCTAGTTTAACTTATGGTGGATGGAATAATATGTTGTCAATTAGAATGCAACCATCAGTAGGTAAAGATGAGAATGGACTAAATCAGTATAATGCTGATGCTAAGTGTAATACGTCATTATCACAGAGTAATGCAAAAGCATTATATGAAGCATATAAAAATGTCATTGAACCAGTTATAGGTACTGCCGACCATAAATCAGTATCAGTTAGTATGGGAAAATCTGATGCTAAAAATATCTTATCAATTATTTATGATAAAGATGAAAATAATGAACCAACGTTTTCATTACAGCTTGTTCAGAGTGTAAGTCCAGAAGGTATTGCTTCAGATGATAAAACAACAGTATTTACATTCAATAAAACAAATTATTTAGAAGATTATAATCCAGTAGATGGTTCAGGTGTTATGCATACTACAAATGCAGAATTTTTGAATTTCATTGATCGTATCAAAAATATTGGTGATTTATTACCAGTTAGTGCTCACGGTATGAGATATTCAGATGCTATTGGTAAAGCATATTCATCTAATAATCAGAATCAAAGTGCTGGAAATAACGCATTTTATGAACAGCCAGTAAATGGAGATTACTTACCATTTAATTAATATATTCAAGATAAGGAAATTATAAATTAATTTCCTTATCTTTTTTAAGTTTGAAAGGAGGTAAATTATGTCTCAACCAGTGTTTCAATTTGAAGGACACGAAGGAGAAAAATTTGCATTTGTTAACAGAGATGAAATGTTTTATAATTCTTCATTATTATTCATTGAATATGATGATATTATAAAATCAATTCCGTTTACTGTATTATCTTACATATCACAATGTCCTGAAATAATAAGTAAAATTTGTGATATGAGTTTGATTGAAGGATATGGAATTGAGGCATTATATGAATTCTATATTCATAGAAAATTTCCTAATATTTTTAGGGAATTTTTATTAGATGAATATAAAGATATTAGTGATGAAAAATTATATACATTATATTTTAATTTCTTCGATTCAGCATATGATGAAATTCTCTCAAATACATTTGAATTGAATTTTGTAAATGTGCTTAGGACTGCAATAAATAAAAACCCACGAATGTTTAAAAAATGTATCATATGGACTCCAGTTTATCATGATATATATAAAAATGATATTGATAATTTATTTGGTTCATCAGTAATATATAAAGCAGGAAATTTAACTGATGTTTTAAAAGATGAGTCAAAAGATGCAACATATATATTTTCTGATATAACTCATATTAATGATATTAATAATATGAACAGAGTATCTATGGCTTCTTTTGTTATTCCAAAAGAATATGATTATAATTTTAAGAATAATGAACCAAAAGTAGATATAGCTAAACTATCATCAGAACATTCGATGAAGTTTGATTATTTTTATGCAATAGCAGATTAGTAATTATTCTTTAATATATAGCATTTTATAGCGAAAAAAACTATATATTAAAATTTTGGAAAGAAAGGAAAAAAGTAATGAGTAAAAAAAATAAAAAAGATGCTTATGGTTGGCTAAAAAAAGAACCATATTTAAATGTAATTGAAAAAGATGAATTTCAAAAACGTGTAGTAAAAGTATTCGAAATACTTGGTGAATCATTAGGAAAATCATTTGGTCCTTATGGTGCACCTACAATCATTAGTAATTATCCATATACTCACGTAACAAAAGACGGATATACTATAATGAAAAATATTACATTTGACACGCAACATGGACTTGTAGATTGTGTTATTTCAAATATTGCACAAACAGCCTGTGACAGATTAAATTTTGCTGTTGGTGACGGAACAACTACTGCTATAATGGCAGTAAATAATATTTATCAGGCTTATAGTAAGAATAAAGCTTGGTTTGAAAAGAATATGATTTTACCTCGTGATATTATTAATAGATATTCAGAATTAAAGAATACTATAATTAAACAGTTAGAAAGTGTTGCAACATATATTCCAACTGATCCTGAAGAAATGAGAGAAGCAATAAAGAAGGTAGTTTATATCTCTTCAAATGCTGATGTTGAAATAACAGATATGATATCTGATTTATATGAAAAAATTGGTTATCCATCAATTACTTGTGAACTTGCTAAAGACGGAGTTACTAAAGCAGAATTAGTTGAAGGTTACCAGTTTGATTTAACACTCACTGATAAATTATATGTGAATACTGATGAAAATATAGCAAAACATGAAAATGTTGATGTATTAATATTTGGCCATAAAATTACAGCTAACACATATAAGGATATATTAAAACCATTAAGCAATTCATCTAAGCAACGTGGAAGACATTTACTTGTTGTTGCACCATTTTATGATGAAGTTGCTATTTCAACTCTTATTTCAAGAGAATTAAATCAGGAATATAAAGCAACAAATGACGTTAATTTAATTCTTACAGTTAGTAGATCACATGGTACTGTAACAAAACGTGCATTATCAGATTTAGCAATGTTATTAAATACAACTATTATTGATAAAGCTTATGAAGATGAATTACGTCAGGCAGTTATTGATGCTAATAGCGTTGATGTTGTTTTTAGAATGGATGATAGAGAAATCGAGAATTCAAATATTGTTGTTGTAGAAGGTGGTAATATTGGATTAATTAGATATAATAAAGAAACATTCGACCCAGAAAAAACAACTTATCTTATTCCAGCAACAGAAGGTCCAAATATAAGAGTTGGACATATTAAAGAACTGTCAATTGGTCTTGATAATAGAGCAATATTTAAAGGATTTGATTATAATGTTTTCTTATATAAGAAGCATATTGCTGAAGCAGAAGAAGATTTAAAGACCGCTATCAATAAATACTCTAAGATGGGAACATTTAACTTTGAAGTTTCAGAGGCACAGAAAAGAGTTATTTCCCTTAAATTAAAAATGGGTACAATATATGTTGGTGCCGATACTGAGTTAAGCCAGAAGTTATCTAAAGATGCAGTTGATGATGCTGTTAGAGCTGCAGAATCTGCTTATAAAAATGGATATATACTTGGATGTAATGTTACATTATTACAGGTATTAACTAATTTATTTGCACAAACTAATACAAAAGAAGATGAGTTAAATCATCGACTTATTGGTATATTACGTGATGGATTTATTAAAGTATATGATAAAGTATTATCAAATGCTTTTGAAGATAAAATGTTTGTAATAGGTACTGATATAAATTTCTTTAAGAAAACTATTGTTAAATATTCTGAAAAGATATTCGGCAAAAATATTTTTGATGATGAGAAACTTACATTTGTACTTGAAAATGTGATGCAGTATACATCTTTATGTAAAAGTCGAGAAGAAATATATAATAAGTATTTAGAAACATTGGGTGGAAGTAATATTCCTTATATTGAATTTTCATTCCATGAAATAATCATTAAGTATTCAATATATAATGGTGTTGTATTTAATTTGGAAACAAAAGAATTCACACAAGATATTATTAATAGTACCAAAACAGATATTGAAGTATTAAAAGCTGTAACTGATTTAATGGGTATTCTTATAACAGGAAATCAGATGGTACTTACTGGTAAACATATGTTTTAGAAAGGTAATGTGAGATGGAAAAAGAATATGGTTTTCAAACTTTAAATGAATTTATATTAAATCCATTTGGTAATGGTAAAGATGATAAACGTTTATCTTTAGAGCAAGAATACACCAAAATCAAAAAGCAAATACGAGTAATTGGATATTCACAAGTAGATGATGATGCTCTAATTCATATAAAGATTCCATCAGATTCACATCAAAATCAATATTATGATGTTGTTATTTTATTCTTTACTGATGATAATTCAGTAAAGAATGGAATGACACTTAAAAATTATTATGTTAAATTTTTTTCTAATAGTCCGGGTTTTATATATAAATATGCATCATTATATAAAAAATATGGATTTTTAATTGATGTATTATATGATAAACTTGATAATGATTATATAGATAAGATGCCTGAAAAATCTAATGCAACATTTGATATGTATTATGATAAGTCAATATACTGTGCTTGTAGATTGATACAAGATAATTCATTTACATTAATGAATAAATTAGGTATTATAACTCAACATAAAAAAAATATTGATAAATTTGTGAAAGATATAAGTTCCTTTGAAAATATTAAATTTGGTAATGAATTAAAAGAACTTGATAAAGGAATAAATAGAGAATTAGCTAAAAAGAAAAATGAAAATAAAAATAATAGAAAACACAATTCATCTAATGTTAAAAGAGCAGGTTTAACTACAGCATCTAACAAAAATATTAGTATTGTTAAAAAGAAAACTGGTGGTGGGAAAAAAAGTAAGGTTGTATCAACAAAATCCACAATCAAAAAGTAATTATATATTATTTTTATGTGCTACCATAAAGATAATAAAAATATAAGGAGGTACTAATATAAATGGATGATAACAAGAAAAATAGAAAATCTTTAATTAACACATGGAAGCCGAAGAAGAATGAGAATCTTGTTGAAAATGATGGAAAACTTTTTATAATTCATTTTGATAAGATATTTTATCAACCAAATTTAAAAGTATATAATACATTTATGATTAAAAAAACAAGCTATGAAAATCAGCTTGATATAATTAGCAAGTATATATACTTCTTTATGTCAATTTATGATACAGATAATGAATTGGCAACAGCTTATTTACGCATTAAGTTTGATTTAGATAATAGAAAACTTTTTGGTAAAGATGACTTCGAAGCATTAATTGACGAAGTTTATGAGTTGATTTTTACACCTAAAATGTGTGAAAAAATTAATAATATGGTGGAGGAGAACTACCTCGATGATATTGAATCAGGAGATGATAAGCAGTCATATAAAAAGGCAAATAAACAATATCTCGAATCATTGGAGTTTACAAATGAGCATATAAAGATATTACTTAAAATATCATTTGGTATGAAAGTAATCTCACCAATTTTATTTCACTACTTTGCTTTAAATGTCATAAAATTAGAGAAAAACGATGACAGAATGTATTTGTTTTATAAAAGGCTATTTCCACTATTTAGCGGAGAATGTAATATATATAACAAATTATATGTATATGTAAAAACTAAAGTTCTTGATAGTTTTTCTCATAATAGCACAATATTTGAGCAAAGAGAGATATTTGGTGTAGATATTTTCTCAGTTATTGATGAATTTGTAAAGAAAGTCATAATATCTGAAAATATGGTTAAATATAAATTTAATGAGCATTATGATTCAAAACTTCATAAATACAAAGAAAATATAGTTGGGTTTAATAAGACAATAATTAAGTTTCAATTGTCTTACTTTTTAAGAGTACAGTATTCAAAAACACTTACTGAAGTAAGTAATACTAAGAATGCTGAAGGATTATCTGGTGCAGATAAAATGGAAATGAACTTATCTAAAATAGATGAGGGAAGAACAACATTGATTGATATAAATATTAATCAAACCATTGAAACTCTTAAAAAAGAAAACGATATACCAATAAGCGAAGAAGAGATAGATTATTATGTCAAAAATCATAAACCAAGTGAATTACAAATAAATCTAGTAAAAAATTATTATGCAAAATATTTCGATTCTTGTAGAGAATTAAGTTTGGTAACACGACGTGAATATATAACACTTATGTTAATTCTTAAAAAGATATTAATTCTAAATGCTGGATATGATAAAGAAAGTGGATATTATAATGATACATTTTTACCATATATAATATCTGGTAATTTAGAAGAGAGGGTTAATACAAGAATCATAAGAAATACGAAGAAGTGTAAGAAAATAAATGAAAATAGTATATATGATAAATTAATAAATGAAAAGTATACTATAGTTGAACAGATTAAACAAAAATACATTATGCAAATGATAAGTACAATCTTGAATACAAGATTTACATATGTTGTATATGAAAACCCTGATTTACTTGGAAAAGAAATTGAATATGATGAAGATGTATTATCAGATGAAATATTATCCTTTTTCAACCAAATATAAAAATATAAGAATGATACATAATATATTATGTATCATTCTTATTATTGAAAATTAAATAAATATAGAAGGAGAAATACAATGGAAACCAACATAAATAGAATTACTAGTGAACTTTTTGATAATTATTGTAAAAGTATAATTACTCTTATTAATAATAAATATAATTGTAGTTTTTATAAGAATTATAGTATCCTTGTGGATGAATTAACTTGTGGATATGCCGATAGAGATACTGAAATATTAATTGATTTTATATATTTATTAGATCCCACCATATTTTCTAATATAATAAATTATGATATTAAAGATTTACGAAAATATATAAAAACAAATAAAAGACTTCCATATACTCAAATTAGAAGAGCTATCGATAAAAATAATGATCATATTATGTATTTTATTAAACTAGATATATTAACATATGCCTATGTTAATATGCATGGTGAAGATAAAAATTATCCATACATATTTGAACTATATATTTTTGGAAAAAATGCTGATAAAATAGATGAAAGATATAAAAAATTTAAAATGAAACGATATTACTATTTCAATAATATGACTGCAAAACATATACGTTCAATTGATTATAATGACAAAGGTTACACCAATTATGACTTAGATACTAAGGCATTCAAATCAATTATTATCTCAGATGAAATATATAATGAGATAAATACAATTATTAAATCATTTTATTCAATGGAAAAATATTATAGTGAACATGAATTAATTCATAAAATTGGAATTTTATTATATGGTAAACCAGGAACAGGTAAAACTAGTATTATAAAAGCAATTGCCACAGAAACTAAATCATTATTAGTGAATTTTAGTGTTGGCGGTGATATTAAAACTCAAATAAATTCTTTTTATGAAAATTTATCAAGGGGTTTTACGTTTAATCGTTTTATAATAACATTTGAAGATATTGATTACATGTTTAGAAATAGAGAAAATGTTAGTAATCAAAAAGAAAGAGAAAAGATTAATATTATAATGAATTTTATTGATGGATTAAATTCACCAAACTTTAAAGATTATAGTTTCATTTTTATTGCGACCACTAATAAAATTAATGAATTAGATTCTGCATTAATTAGAGAAGGGCGATTTGATTTAAAAATAGAAATAGGTGATTTTACTGAAGAATTAGCAAAAAAATATTGTGATATGATGGACACTGATTATAGCATTATCTATAATGAGGATGGTACATTAAACCTTAATCCAGCATATTTACAGAGTAGAGTATTAAAGGAAAAAATGAAAATTATATTAAATGGAGGAACGAAGAATGAAATTTAAATTATTCAATGCAAAATTAGTTACTAGATGGAACGCAAATATAAAAAGACGTGAGAGATCATTACAGTTAAGTTTTGATTCTGATACTTATGAGAAATTTTGTATTTATTTAGATTCTTGTAATATGAATTTAAACTTACAAGTAACTTTCCCATTTTTCAATATTAATAATGACGATAAAATTATTGATATAAAGTCAGTTGACTCTGATGTAAATGAAAAGAATAAATATTTTAATCCTTGTATAATTACAGTTTCATTAAATGAATATGAAATGAATGTTTCAAGGCTTTTTTATATGATTAAAAATACAAAAAAGATAGGAAATAAAGATAATGAAAATGGACTAGTATTAACTACAAAAATGATTAACAATTGTGATTATAGACAGATTAGTGAAGAAACATTAGATGAAATGAAGCATAAAATAATTATGTATATCATTTATCATTCATCAGAAATGTTGACAGACTGTAATTTGACAACTATATACGGTAATCGAGTTTATAAGTTTAATAGTCGAGATTTACCTTATAGTTTATATATAATAAATGGTACTTTGAAAATTGAAAGTAGATATTTGAACTATTTTAAACTTCATTTTGTTGATATCAATCCTTGTGATAAACATATAACTGTTTATGCACATACATCTAATAATTGTGTTTATATATCTGCAATATTTTTTACTATTTATAAAAATAACCGTACTTGTTTAATAAGTAAATACAAGAATAATATTATGGATGCAATAAGTGTATCGAAATTAAATTTAAATGATACTCGAATTGATGTGCTGTCAAATTTTACGAAAAATGAACACCGTCTTTATTTTAGTGATAGAAAGATATTAAAAGAATTAAAGGCTATACTCAAGAAAAAATACTATATAACAAATAATGGTGATATAGTACAAATACGTGATATTTCATATTATGCATTATCACCTTATTTCATAATCGAGATTCGAGTATTGAATGAATATAAATATGAAATTGCTAAATTGATTGAATACCTTGTAGAGGAAATATCAACTGAAGAAAAAATATTTAGATGCAATCGAGAAGGTTTATATAAAAGATTAGATTTAGGTGATTTATCGTCAATAACGTTGTTTTTAAGTCAAAACCCATCAATTTTAAACTTTATCGAAACTAAAGTTAATCTTGGTTCGTATTCTATTTATAAGATCAAAATTATTGATATTGATGTGAAAAATAATGCATTGAATTATATGATGACACGTCAAAGACCTGATAAGTATCCATACAATTCATATAAATTATTGCATAACCCACAAGATTATAGTTTCAGTGATTTTATAAAATATTGTGATAATTTAACAAAATATGAAAATATTAATAATATTAAAAATAAGAAAACTGAAAAAATTGATGATAAATATGATGTATATTATAATATAATTAAAAATATTTATTTGAAATATAATAAAGCGATATGTGAAAATAATAAAATTATTATAAGCGTAGTCACTGTTGCGAGCTACTATATATCAGACCCTTATATATCAAAAATAATTTTTGAAAATGGAAGTAATACAATTTGCAATTTGTTTAGTAGTTATGATATAATTATGAAAGTGCTAGAATATCTTAATAAAAATGATGGTATTATTGGAATTTTCGTCAATAATAGATATATATTAATGTGTGAAGGTAAACAGAAGGAGGACTAAAAAATGAAACTATTTTTTGACACTGAATTTACAGGATTAGTTAAAAATACAGATTTAATATCAATAGGTATTGTATCTGAAAATAACGAAGATATCTTTTACGCTGAACTTACAGATTTTGATATAGATAAAGTCAATAAATGGATATATGATAACGTAATATCAAACTTAGTATTTATAGATGCACGCTATAATAAATTGGATAGAGGTATATATCTGATGAATCTATTTCAAAAATATGGTTATAAATATCCAGAATTTTATGTAGGTACTAAGAAGGATATATCAAAAAAATTATTAAATTGGATTAATAGACTTTATAAAAAATATGATATTAAATCCTATATAGAGCAAATACAATTTATATCAGATGTATCACATTATGATACCGTATTACTGTTTGATTTATTAACAAATGGCGGATCAGCATTAGATTTACCAAAAATTATATCACCCGTTGTAACAGATATAAATCCGTTAATAGCTAGAGAATACGGAACAACTGAATACAATGCTTTTGACATGTGTAGAGAAAAAATATCAACAATAAAAGTATCTGACGATATAACTAAAATATTAGGAAAACATAATTCTTTATATGATGCAATGGTTATTAGAAATAATTATTATACTCTTATGTCATAATTATAGTAATTAAAATATGTAATAGTAGAAATAATTTCTACTATTACATAAATTTTTTAATAAAAGGAGAATGAAAAATGAAAAATAAAAAGAACCTGCCAATAGATAATAAAAATATATCTGAAGATGAATATATTTATTTAATTCAAAGTCAACCTGAAATAATTAGATATATTGAGAATCCTACTGAAAAAAATGAAATTATATGCTGTACTTAATGATCCTGAAGTGCTTCAATATATCAAAAATCAAACGGAAGAAATATGTTGTGTAGCAGTTTCACAAGATGGTTTAACACTTCGTTATGTTAATGACCAGAGTGAAGAAATATGTTTAACTGCAATTAGGCAAAATCCTTCTGCTATTAAATATGTTAAGAAACTAACAAGAACTATGGCAGAAGAAGCAATATATATTAATCCCTTTACTATAGCATATATTAAAAATCCAACAAATGCACTTTGTATTAAGGCAGTTAGAGAAAATCCATATGCATATATGTTTATTGAAAATCCAGATAAAGAAGTAACAGAAATATATAATGATTTAAAGGATAAATATTATAAATAAAATCCGTAAACTCTATGTGTATATTGATATAATATTTTTGTTAATAAAAAATAAAAATTATAAAGGTTCCGTGGTAATCCTAAATAAAACCACGTCAGTTAGAATTCATGTGTCTAACTGGGAAAGGAGTTAACATGAAAAAAATATTATGGTTTTCAAGACACGAGATGACTGAAGAGCAGCTTGCTGCTCTCGGCAATAACGTTGAAATTGTCAACATCAACAAGACAATCTCATCAGCATATGAAATCGCAGACGAAATTAATGAGTGCGACATCATTGCGATAGTCGCACCAATAAATCTTCAGGCTCAGTTCCTGAAGATTGCAGGAAATAAACCGGTCATTATGGCTGTAAATGACCGTGTATTAATACCACAGCCAGAAGGAGGTGAAGATAAAGTAGATTTCCACTTTGTAAAGTGGGAACGTCTACTTAAAATTGACATTATTAAAGAAGACTACATCCCACAGTAGTCTTCAAGACCTGAGCAAGTCTATAAACTGCTCTAGGGTTATCCCTGAAATTTATTTTTTTTTTATTTTTTATAGTATTTGGTACATTTCATTAAAGTTTAAATTATTTAAAAATCATATTGTATAAGAAAGGAAAAATTATGAGTAAAGCAGATAAAATTTTTAAAGAAACCTGTAAAGAAATTTTGAATTATGGTGTTTATGATTTACCTGATTCAAAGATTAGACCTAAATGGGAAGATGGGTCTGATGCACATACTATTAAAAAATTTGGAATCGTAAATGAATATGATTTATCTGAAGAATTTCCAGCTATTACATTAAGACCTACTGCATTAAAAACTGCTATGGATGAAATTCTTTGGATATGGCAAAAATGTTCAAATAATATTCATGAGTTAAATTCCCACATATGGGACCAATGGGCAGATGAACACGGACTCATTGGAAAAGCTTATGGATGGCAAGTTGGAAATAAATTTCAAACTATTCGTACAACTAAAGAAAAATTAGAAAAAGTTCATCCTAATAATAATTATGAAGTAATTGATGAAACAGCAAAAGTTAATCAAATTGATTATATAATTCATGAAATTATGTTTAATCCTAATTCTAGAAGAATTATTGGAAATTTATATAATATAGAAGACTTAGATTCAATGAATCTTCATCCTTGCTGTTATTCAATAACATTCGATGTTACAAATGATACGTTAAATTTATTATTAAATCAGAGAAGTAATGATGTATTAGTTGCAAATAATTGGAATGTTGCACAGTATGCAATTCTTTTAATGATGATTGCACAAGTTACAAATAAAAAACCAGGAAAATTAATTCATATGATTGCAAATGCTCATATATATGATAGACATATTGATATCATAAAAGGATTAATTGAAAGAACTGAATTTAAAGCACCAAGGGTTAGTCTTAATAAAGAAATTACTAATTTTTATGATTTTACAACAAAAGACCTTATTGTTGAAGATTATTATCATGGTGATCAGATAAAGAATATTCCTGTTGCTGAATAAATTAAAGGAGATAAGTATTAAATGAAAAAGAAAACTGTATTTATTACAAATGGAATGGCTTGTTCTGGAAAAGATACATTTGCAGAAATATTAAGTAAGTATATTCCAACATTAAAGATTTCATCTATTGATGATGTTAAGAAAATTGCAACAGAATGTGGATGGGATGGTACTAAAGATGAAAAATCAAGAAAGTTCTTAAGTGATTTGAAAAAAATACTAACAGATTTTAATGATTTTCCAAATAACTCATTACTTAAACAAATTAATGAATTTTTAACTAATGATAAATATGAAATATTAATTATTGATATACGAGAACCATCAGAAATAACTAAATTGATAGAATCTGTTGATAAATCAAAGATTGATATTTTTACTATATTGATAGTAAGAGATTCAATTGAACAAATTGTATCAAATTATTCTGACGCAAATGTTAATAACTTTAAATATGATTATATATTAAAAAACAATGATACAATAGAAGATTTTGCTAAAAGCATTGTAGAATTCATAGATACAGAATTTGGAACTTTAAAGAAAGTTATGGTAAAGGAGGATTAAAAGAAATGAATGATAATATAAATTCAAATAAAAAAGATACAAATGATACTATGACTGATATTATGACACATAAACTTGCAGTTAAACAAGTGATTGGGTGTATAAATGCAGAATTAAATCAAGTTGCATCACGCCATGATAATTCTAAACTTAGTAAACCTGAATTAAGTGTATTTACAAAAGTAACAACGAAATTAAAAAACTTGCAATATGGTAGTCCCGAGTACAAAGAACAACTAAAAGAAATGGGTGAAGGGCTTGAACATCATTATAAATTTAATGAACATCATCCAGAGCATTTTTCTAATGGTGTAAGTGGAATGAATATTGTAAATATAATAGAAATGTTATCAGATTGGAAAGCATCCTCATTGAGAACTAAGGATGGTGATTTTTTAAAATCACTAGAAATAAATATGGAAAGATTTAATATAACAGGTCAATTAAAAGATGTGATTATGAATAGCTTTGAATATTTTTTTGTTTTTAATATAAAATTATATAATGAGGAAAAAAATTATATATTAAGCTCGTTTGTTGCTGATAATAAAGATGATATTATTAACACAATTAATCATATGACTTTTGAAGATGATGAGAAAAAAAGTATTGTAAATTGTCTAGATGCGATAACTAATTTTCAAGGTAATCAAATTAAATATGCTGAGGGAGCTGTTGATAAATTAGGAAAAATATCTGACTTTTATAAGTTAAAAAATGGACGATATGTAGAAATTATATATCGACCAACGTTAGATTTATCTGTAAAACATTATTCGGATATAAATTCATAAGAATAATAAAAAAGACAACTCTGATTTTTTCAGAGTTGTCTTTTTTATTTAAAATATTTTGTATTTTGGTTTTTGTTCATTAAAGAATAAATATCTTATCCAATCATCTAGCACTATAGGAATGATTGAAAAGAAAAACCATATTACTGTAAAAGGTAAACATATTTGCCCCAACAAATTATAAGGCATATGTGAATAATCCCATACGTGTAAATTTAACCATAAATTTACAATACAGCCAGCTATAAATTCAAGTGTAGTTACTATTATTGATGATAGAAACATTTGAGAGATGAATGCCATATCCCAAGAATATACTTCATTTAATTCACCTATTATGATGAAACATAACCCACCAAGTATAAACATTGAATAGTGGCTATATCCTCTATATAATATTTCTGTCATATAATATGCGGCACCACCAATTAGAAATAATATTAATTCTTTAAATAAATATTTTAATATTTTTTTCATATTTACCACCTCCAACAAAGTATATATTAAATTAAAGTTTATAAAGATAGAGTAAGGTTCAACCTTACTCTATCTTTTTATTTAGTTAATTACACCTGTAACAATAAATGCTGTATATGGTCTACCAGTTGTTTCAATTGAAGGTTTAATATTTAAGTTTGCATCTGTTACACCTGTTTTTACAAGATGAACTGTATCATCAACATATTGTGTGATATTTTGTCCACCATAATTTGGTAATGCTTCAGGATCGATAATAATCTGACTTGTATTAGTTTCTGGATGCATTACTTTTCTATCATCTGTATTTTCACCATCTTCTAATGGTAGATATAAACGCGAATTAACAACATTTGACATAAATAATCACTTTCCTTTCTTTCTTTTCTTTTACCATTCTACACCAATCATACTGTATATTTCATTATCAGCAATAGTTTCTGTTCCAGTTTTTAATAATAAAAAATCTGGATTATTAGCTGATGATGGATCTGATACAACTTTTGGTGAGTTTAAAATATTTGCATATCTTGTTATCGGAAATATTATTCCATTTGTCGTTGTTTCATCTTCAATAGTTTTACTATGAAGAACAACATCTGAGTATTCAATATTTGATAAATTAGCCATATTTTATCACCTCAAATTTTTTGTATATAAATTTTTGCAACCTTAGATGATCTAAGACTTATTCTTTTTGGGTTTAATTTCGTTGCCGAATCTATCTTTGCAACAAAATCAGTTTTTCCTGCATTTTTAATATCCGTTACACAGTTCAAATTTGAAATCTGATATGTTTTATCAAAAACAGATACTGAAGCCATAATATCACCTTCCTTTTTATACTGTTATTTTAGATTCTTTTAATAAGTTAACATAGTAACCATATACATTAGAATCTAATGTTAATGGAGCTATTATAATATCTGAAGCACCGAAGAATTTATCTAATTCATCAAAACTTGTAGATGCACCAGTATCAATAACTTCTGATTTAGAATAAACTTTTCTAATTTGTTCAGCCCATATAGTTACTTTAGCCCATTCTTCTTCATTAGGTTGATTAATTGAAACAATTATACCACTATTATTTCCTATATTACCAATTTGCGTGATCCATTGTTCAAACACATTAAGAGGCATAAATAATGATATATTAGATATCAATTTACTACTAGGAATTACATAACCAGATTTTGGAGATTCACTAGTACAAGTAAAGAATGACATTGTACCATAATTTATTTCAAAATCTGTTATATCAATAAGTGAATTTACTATATTTAATTCTGATTCAGAAAGTAAATTCTTATATGCATATGATAATTTATCTGAATATATTCTATCTATTTCAATTGTTGCGTGTGTTGCAATATCATGAATATTATCAGGAATATCATCAAATATTTGTACATATGATATTTCATTTAAACGTACATTACCAACATTATCATATTTTATAACAACAGTATTTTCTTTCCATAACGTATATCTATATTCAATTACTATATTAGACATATCATATGTTGGATCATCATATTTTGATTTTCTATCATTTAATGTATCATCACTATTATAATTCTTAACGTAATTATCATATAATCCTGTTAAATAATCAATAGATGGTTTATTTCTTGGTCCTGTATATAAACCAATAAAGAAACCATTTGTTTCAAGACTAACATTTATGTTTTCTGATTCATTATTCAAATAAATAGCACCAGACAATAATGACCTATTTGTTGTAGATGATTCATATTCACTAACATCATAATTCAATGACATAAAATATGTATCGCTATAATATTCTGGAGCATTATATTTACTAGGCTTTTTAAACTGAATATTAGTATCAATTAACGATTTAGTTGTCTCAAGTATATCTGCAACGTCTTTATTATCTCTAGTAAATGATATTATCTTATTATCACTTTTTCTTTTATAAAATAATTCACCACTTGTTTTATCAAGCATTGATTCATCTGTTATTGCTTTATCTTTATATTTTAAATTAAGAAATCCATTTGCATATCTAATGTTAGGATCTTTAGATGTTAAAGACATTTTATTCACATCCTTTCATTTATTCTAAATTTTCCATAAATTCATCACTATTCCACATAGTATAAACTCTATCTCTAGTAAAATCTTCACCTTCATGAATAATATCTGGATTTAAAAATAATACAGTTTCATTTTTATTATTAATAGTATTATACATATCCCATACTATAGGATACCTTTTTTTAACCATATTAGAATTAAATTGAACTTTATCTGGGTCAGCCAATCCTAATGGAAGTAATTCATTATAATAGAATATCTCAAAATAAAGTGTTTCAATTGTTAATTCTCTTTCATAATGTTCTTTTTCCTCTGTATTATCATTTGAATCTAAGTCACCAGTTATATCATGAATTAACTTTTCTGATATACTAGATTCAATAAATGATTTTTTAATTAAGTCTGATAATGTAAAGTAATCATCAAAATCACAACCATAATATTCCCAATCTCTATCTTTTTCATAAACTTCTAAGTTATAAATTGAATGTGTTCCTGCAAGTTTAAAACTATAAGGAGAAAATGGGAATATATTATTTCGACTTAATCTTCGTCCATTTAAATATACATCATAATACTGATTATCAAATGGCTTATTAATATATCCTTTTAAGTCAACAATATCACTACTTAACTCTTCTTTATAATAGACTAATCTATTTCTATATGGAGTTAAATCTACTGCAATTTCATGTCCAGCTTCAATTCTTTGAAAATATTGAATAATGTTTTCATCATCTATTGTAATAGGTTGATACTGATTTTTAGATATTAATCTACCATCTCTGAATGCACGTATATATTCCCAATCACAGTTAACATTATCAAGTGGTAAGTCTACAGATGGATAATTTGCATATTCAAGTGTTTGATATTTGAATATGGATTCTTTACTTATCTTAGCATGAATATTAACCCCATAATATCTATCGGTTGTTAATCTAATTCTAATTCTTAAATTATTAAGAATTTCACCTTTTTTAACATCACCATTTTTGATTTTTTCTTTTAATTCTGAAGTTAAAATATTTAATCCACTTTCAATTTCACCATTTGATTTATGATAAATACCATTAATAGTATAATAATTACCCGATTCATCATTGATAAAATAAACTGTCGATTTTTTACTAAAATCTTTTGGTCTAGTTATTTTAGTTGAATACACACCAGTGTTATTTGTATTTATAATGGATTCTCCATCACAAACTTGAGAAAATGTAACGTACTCATCATCTCTATTAATATCTAACTCATTATTCCATATAGTTATAGTAATAGGAGAATATTCAATTTTTCCTGAAATTTGTAATGATTGCAATTCATATTTGTTTATATCTTTATTTATATCATTTATTCCATTTTCATCATAAAATTTATAAACATCAGAATCTAATACATAATACCCACTATGGTCAGTTGCTCTATATGCTGGAGTATCTTTATTATAATTATAACTATAATTATCTGATATTAATTGAATTTTAAATTGTGAAATATCTATAGCATCACCGTTTTCAGTTTCAAAATATAAATCAGAAATTGTAGGAATAATTTGTTCATCAGGGTCAAAACTTAAATCAATGTATTCATCCTTATTATCAAATTTAATAACTCTATCTGCATAATAACTAGGGTATACTTCTATTTCTACAAATTTTGCATCAGTAAATTTTCTAACTGGAATATATACATAATTCATAAAATTAAATGATTCTATATGAACATCTGTACATAATAACCCATCAATATAAATTCTACATATTAACGAATTCTTTTTATTAGAATTATCAAATGTAAATAAATACATTGGTTCTGAAAATATTAATGATGATGTTGATTTATCAGGTTTAGTTCTATAACGTTTAGTCATATCCATATCTTTTATATAGAAACTGTATTTTATACTAACCTGATTTTGATTTTTAACATAATTGTGAAGTATATTAAAATCATCTTTTATAAAACTTTTTAATTTCATAATCTTATATTCTATTGGAGCTAATGAACCACTATAAGAAGTTTTATAATCTTTTTCATCATAAGTATACTCAATAAATCCATGATTAATTATAAAATCAAATATTTCATTAAATTGCGAAATTGCAACTGGTAACTGTTGTTCATTTTCTAAATATGCTGAATTTAAATATGCATCATAAACAGAAGAATCAAGCTTCTCTTTTAATGAAACATTATCCAGTATATATTGGTAATATGAACCAGCTTTATCTTCTGATAAAGTTCCATCATTTACCATAAGTATTACGTGTCTTGAAACAACATAATCAACTAAATCATCATAATCAATTATAATTCCTTCTGGACCTTCAATATCAATATCGCCAAAGTATAACTCATTTATGATTTGTTCTAATGTACGATTTTTATTTTCACCCCATTTATAATAAAGGTATCTCATAAAGAATCCATACATATAGTTATAATGTAAATCATATCCTTTTTGATAGAAATAATATACATTAAATCCATCATTAGCTTCTATATTATTTATATTATAAATATTAGGATATCTAATATCAACATTAGAATTTGGCATTAATTCTTTAGATTGTGGTTTACCATCTACAATATTCTTACTATTAAATTTATAAATAAATAAATTTTCTGTAGGAACTGGCATATCATGCTGAATTCCTTCTTCTTTTTGAATAAGAAATAATTCAGATGTTGGTAATCCATTGAATAATCTTGACTTAACATATGATTTGTTATATGGTGTATGTTTATGAAGATATCTGAAGAATATAAATCGTATCATTAAATCTGAATTAGATTTTTCAATAAAGTCAACTGCTTCTTGGTCTAATGATAAGTAAACATATTTACTATCAATAGTGATTTCTTGTAATTGTGTTCCTAATACATCGTTACCACTATATATAGAAGCAAAATATATTCCATCAGAACGATTATCAATATTTACACCAAGACTATTTGATATATAATCAAGTTGCAATCTATTATAATCTTTTTTTGTTTCTGACTGTAATTGCATCATATATTTATTTATAGATATATCATATATCTTCGTATTATTTATTATTTGAAGTTTGATATCATGAATAATATATTCATAATGTCCTTTTTCTTCGTTCATAAATTTTTCAAATAAAAAATCTCTTCCGAATGGAAGAATTGCTACGAAATATCCATCATATATTTTAACACTATATTCTTTTAATATATGATTATCTATTGTAATTATTGGTAATTTTTGAAATATATTTACTTCATTTCTAATATCATTTAAATTAACTTCTTGTCTATGAAATTTAGAATATCTATATTTTTCTCTTTTTGTTGGTACTATTAAGTCAACAGGAAAATTTATACAAACTCTAGATTTACTATCTAAATACAAATCACCATAATCTGGTATATTTTCATTATTAAATGTAGTATAGAAATATTCTTCATAACCAACTATATTTCTTTGTAATCTATATAGATAGCCAAATGAATTATCTTGAGCCATTCTCAAAATTTTATCAGTCATATCTACATCAAAAGTATTATTTGTCAATGCTGTTTCCAGTACTGACTTGCTTGGTTTAATCAATGTAAAGTCCTCCTTTCTATACTTAAATATAATATTAATTTATTGTTTTTGGGTTGAAAAAGGGATTAATAATTTATATTTTCACCTAAAAAGCCTTACCAAAAACAATTCTATAAAGAATTTTTTAAAGAAAGACGGTGAATAAAATAATGATATTTACAGAAGCTAGTATTAGTGATTCATATATGTTTAATGAAATAAATAGATCAGCAGCAACATCAAAAAAGATAATGGCTGCTATTAACGGTGGTGTTCAACTTGATAAATCATATATTGAAGAGCAATATATACAGATTAAGCGTTCAAGAATATCTCCTATAGTAGATAATGTATTGGAAGCATTTGATAGAAAAGAAGTTATTTTATTATATAATAAATCTGTTTTAGTTGGTAAATCAGTTCCATTTATATGTATGAAACAAGGTAACAAATCTGTAGCATTTATATTTATTGCTGATTTCTCACCAATTTCAAAAGATGGTTCTTCTATTACAATAGATATGAAAAAATTATATGTATTGATGGAAAGTGCATATATAGCTAAAGAGTATTATTCAGAACCTTGGAAATTCCAACGTTCACCATCATTACTTAAGAATGTATCAACTATATATTCTGCTATGATGATGAGAATATTAAATAAAGAATATGCATTGTCTATAGATAAAACTTTATATGATAATGTGAATTATTGTATATCCAAATTTTATTTAAATAAAGTTTGTGAATTAACTAATATGGAAATTATTAATGCATATGCATTAAAGACTTGTGTTGCTCCTTCAAGAAGAGAAATAGATATTGTAGATAATCTTTATATGGATGCACAAATTCAAAATGTTTCAGACTTAATTAAGTTCATATCTAAATTAAGTCCTAAAATGGAAAACCTTACATTCAGATATTTCTTTGAAAGATGGATATCAACATTTGGTAATGGTGCTTTTTTAGGATTAGATGCATTCCCATATATGATTTATATTATTAATAACGTATTATTAGGTGGATTCTTGATTAATGTTGCAACATTATCTGAATTGGTAAAAAATGTAAAAGGAATAAACTTATATTATCCAGAATTAGCAAAAATTTTATAAAGATAGAAGGTGAAATAAATGTTAATACAAAAAGGTTGGATTTTTAGTAAAGACCCTGATACAAAAAAGAATGTACCGTTTTTTATTCATGTTAGAGATACTGATATAGTATCAAATAGTACAGTCCCAAGTTCAGTATTATTAAAAACAAATTCAAATTTTAGTATCATACTTCTTAGTGATACACAAGATTGTACAACTTATATCGTAAGCTCAACATTATCAACTTATGACTATATGAAAGTTAAATTATATAAAAATGGTTTATATGAAATTGATGCATTAATTACAGATAAACCTTCTACATCTACTGGTATATTTAGTATTTCATTACCTTATGGACTAAATGAAAAATCTACTTGTGATATTATAGATGCACAGGTTGTATATAAAGATAATAAAAAGGTTATTAATCTTTCATCAGTATTTCCTTTAAATGTTGCTACAACTGAATATAGTAAGATAACAGATAATTTATCAGAAAGTTATGATCAATTATCTATGTATAAAATCAATTTATTAACTGATTACTTTGGAAGTTCTGATGAACGTTATGTAGATATTGAAAGATGTAAAGAAAATTGTTACAAGTTATATTTAATTGGTCTATTAACTAAAGATAATATAACTAACTTAGATAGTGCAACTAAAACAACTTTATTACCATTACTTCAGAATGTATTTACATCAGCTAATGTATTTATTAATGTGAAGATAAATGGTAAGTGGGAAAAATAAAAAAGAAAGGAGATGAATATTTATGGCAGAATATCAAATTCAAATGGCTGAAATTGCATCGGATGGAACTGAAATAGATGTGTATCCGAAAAATAGAGGTTTTGATACAAAAGTATCATCTAGTTTTTTCGGTAATGATGCGTCAAAATATAATGGTACAGCTGATGATGCCTTGAGATTCTTATATAAAAAATTTGATAATTATGTTGGTAAAACAGAAGGTGTTTCAAAAGCAACAAGTTGTGTATATTCAACAAGTTGTAACTTTGCAAATAAATCATCATCTAGTACTAATAGTAAGCAATCGACATATGCATATACTGCAGATAAAGCAACATATGATAGTTTAGGTAGAAATATCGTTAATACTTATATAAGTACTGGATTATTAACAACTATATATACATCATCATCTTCAACTCAATATCCTTTTAGTATTACTGGATTAACAAACATGAAGAATGTGCTTAATAGTAAATTTAATAATTATTTATTAAAAAGTGGTACAGCAAATACTGCAAAAAGAACACAAGAAACAAATACTGCAAAATGTGATGAAGACGGTAATGTAATTTCAACAACATATTTACCGAAAACAGCTAAAGCAACAGAAGCTTCTGTTGCAGATTTCTCACCAAAATCGGAATATAATTCTGGAAATGCAACATATGCAACTACTGGGCGACATGATAGTAATAATAATTCTTCTTGTACAGTATTACGTTATGTTGGTATTGTTAATATTGCTAAATTTGCAAAAAATAAAATATATGAGTCATCAGATTTATCTAAAGAAAATTTATTAATTTTTGATCAAGTCTTTAATGAAGTATATATTATATTTAATGGTAAAACAGTACGTTCATTAAGAACACCTAAAACAAGTAGTGCAATATCTAACTTTATTTTAAGTGGAAATATTGTATATTTTAATAATTATGTGACACCGGGATATACCGGAAGCTTTATACTATTTAGATTTTCATAAGATAAAAACCTTAACTAATTATAATTAGTTAAGGTTTTTATTATTCTTAAATTGACATTACTATAAAGAATAATGAAGAAGGTGAAAAAAGAAATGAATAAACCTCATGAAGTTAAATATATAACAGTAATGGGAAGTGCATCGCATACGTATGGTAATGCTCTTGCAACTATTCAAAAATGGATATTAGATTTGTTTCCTCAAAATACATTTAAAACAATCCATATGAATTCAAAAATAGCTCATAGACAAATAACAAGTACTCCCCATGAATTTTTAAAAAAGACAAAACCTATTATAGTTTTTAGACCTAGAATTTCATATGATGATGACAGATTTTTAAATCATACATTAATATCTGAAAAATTGGGTGATATATATACAGCTAGAGGGTATAGTGATTTACAACCATTCTTTATAGACCAAAATAATGGTATTGAAATGAAATATACTTATAATAGATATGTTATGTATTGTGATGTTGTTATGGTTTTTAATACACTTATGCAACAAATTAATTATGTACATTATTTAAAAAATGCAGTTAGAATTAATATACCATTTGATATTGACACATATCTTGAAAGTTTCTTATCTAAGAGCTCTATGAATATGATAAGTAAATTAGCTAATATTCCATTAAAAGATAATCTTGGTAGTTCTAAAAAATTTATAGATTATATGAATGGTAACTCATATTATCCAATAACATATAAATTACAAGGAAGTACAAATGATGAAGAATATTATAGATATTATCCAGCAAAAATAATAACTACAATATCTGATATTAGTACAGATGACGGTGAAAGAATTGGTAGTATTATGAATAGCTATCAAATTAGTTTTAGTGTAAAAATGGAATTTTGGGCAACTGGATTTTATTATATATTTAGTGATAAAATTCACGATATACCTAAACCAGAAATTCCAGATGACGCTTCAATTATACCAGTATTTACGGATGTAGTCGAATATGAAGATTTAAATTTAACACCTGGATGGCAGTTATTTAATCACGCAACTTGCAGATTAGATGGACCAGATGATAGTATAGATTTAAAACCTCTATTAAATCAAACAATCTTAGATGTTATTAATTATCATAAAACAAATGGAATATCATTAGTTGATTTAATATCGTTTAGAGTTAGAAAACAAGGTGAAGTAATTCCATATGGAGATGAATATGATATTGATATTGATAATTATAAAATTAATTTCCATACGAAGAATTTTGCTTTTTATACATTTAATATATTAATATGTGTAAATATTTCATATATAAATGATATGATTAAACAAATTCATAATTTAAAATAAATAAAGTAGAGATAATCCTTTGAGATTATCTCTACTTTTTATTAAAAAACAATCATTTAATATAATACTAAAAAGAAAGGAATGATATAAATGTCAACCTATCAGATACAAATGGCACAAATAGGTGCTGATGGTAGTCAAAATAATATGTATCCGAAAAACAGAGATTATGATACAATTATTTCGGCAAATGTATATGGCAATAAAACCACGGCATCATTATATACAGCCTTGAATACATTATATAATAAATTTTCTAATTATTATACAACTGCTGATACTGTTAATAAGGCTACATCTGCAACATATGCTACGAGTTTTAGTGATGTTGCTGAAAAAGTTACATCTTCAACCTATGCAACATTAGCTGAAAATGCAGACTCAGCATCAAAAGCTAAATATGATATAAATATGAAACCAATTACTTCATACTTATCAACTGCAGATTTATCAACTGATATAAATTCATCAAATCAAAATGGGCGTGTAGTAGTAAATGAGACATTTGCAAATAAAGCATATACTGAAATTAATAATAAATTTGCTAATTATTATACAACTGCTGATACTGTTAATAAGGCTACATCTGCAGACCTTGCTGATAAAACATATAAAGATGCTGCAAATAGAGTATTACAGACATATTATTTAAAACAAGGCGATAAAGGTTCAAGTGCATCATTTGCTTTATATTCAAATACCGCAACACATTCACAAAGATCTTTTAGTGCTGATAATGCAACATATGATAATAATAATCAATCTTTATTAAATCAAGTAGAACTTATAGCAACTGGCTCTGTTTATGTTGATGATCAATATGCTCATAAAGTAAAGATACCAAATACACCTTTAGATTTAGATGACGGATTTTTAATAATATTAGGTGTACCATCATCTTCACCATCAAAGTTTAATTCAAATGCTTGTGGAATATTTTTAATTCCAAAATATCACGACGAAGATGCTAGTTCAATTGATTTAAAATCGCGTAATAACAGTAATCACTATTCGATAAAACATAGTTCGTCAAATGGTGTATATATTGAAGTTAACACCTCAGCATTATATAGAACAACTGTTCAATATGCTATTTTTAAAATATAATTATAAAGGAAGGAGATGAATGAAATGCCAACATATCAAGTACAAATGAAACTTGTTGATTCACTTGGTAATCAACACCCTATGTTTCCTTTTAATAGAGAAAATGATACTATTGTTTCAAAAAATGCTTATGGCAATACGACAACAGCAACACTTGATACAGCTTTAAATGGAATAAATTCATTATTTTCAAATTATTATTTGAAGAGTTCTCAAGTTAGTAAAACAACAAGTGCAACATATGCATCTACATCTGTATTTGCTAAAAACGCAAAAATGTCAACATATTCTGCAACAGCAAATAGTGCAACATCTGCAGGAAAGACAACTTTTGATAGTAATGGTGCAAATATATCAAATGTATATTTAACAACAGCTAAATATGGAAATATATATAAATCAACATCATCAGGTTCTAATTCAGTAGTATTTACAAGAAATGGTGCGTATGATTTATATCAGGAATTATATAAAAAATTTAGTTCATTATATTCTTTATCAACAAAAGTTACAAATGCAAAAACATCAACTTATGCAACTAGTGCTACAAATGATTCTGATGGAAATAATATATCTTCAACATATTACAAACTTACTGACAGAATTTCTAAGGTTAAGTATAGTGATAAATCATCGACATCTGCAGAATGTGAAAGAACAGATGAAGGCATTAATATTTTATCACTTACAAAATGTTTAAAATATGCAACATATGTATTGAAAGATAATGAAATTAATTTAAATTCATATGGTCATTATCAAGTGTGGGGATCATTACAAGATAAAATTTTGACATATAATAATAAATATTTAAATTATGATAAAAATCAGTTTGTAATGTTTATATTAAGTAGACCGTACACAAAAAATAGTGGTGCTGGTGATGGTAGTAAGCCTTCCGCGTATATTGATAGTTTTCAAATATGGGTACATTTCCCAGGAACAAGTGTGGTAACATATATTTATAGTGATACAGTTACATCAGAACAATGTAGTAATTATATGTTTAAAATTGAAGATGGACAATATTGGTTTAATCATCATCCATTAGATAATGCAACTGATAATAATGATGGATATAATTTATCTGTATTTTATGTATAAAAAATATAGAGTAGTGAAATTAATCACTACTCTATATTTTTAGACCCAATCAATTGGATATTTGTTACTATATCTATCTGTTGCTATTTCTGTGCTTCTATTTATGTTTAACTTTGTATCTGGATCAGGTAATGGATAATCTGGTATTTCTATTCCATCTTTATCATATGCTTTAAAACATATTAATCGATCTCCATTAATACATGCATGAACAACAACATCTCTATCTTCATATTTTAAATATTTATATGTTTCATCAGATCTTTCTTCGTCTGCTAATTCATCTGATATTGAATCAAATAAATCATCTTCTGTTCCTTCTGTATTATAATCTTCTCCAGAATAACCAATACTATTAATATTACTTCTACCCATATTCATCATTTCTTTTAAATAATTAGAAGCATACATTCCCATATCAGTACTTTCATCACTTTTAGAACCAAATTCTTTTTTCTCTTTTAACGTTAAATCAGCAATAGTCTTTTTAATACTAACAGTTTTATCAACTAAATCCATTGATAGTTTTCTAGCTTGATTAATAGATTCAATTAAATCTGTTGTAAATTTACCAATACCTCTTTGAGAAGATTTAGAATTTTCTAATAAATTATATTTCTTTTGTAAAGAATCTGTAAAATTATTCTGGTCAACTAATAAATTTTTTAATAATGTCATTTCTTTATCAAATTCACTATTATAATCTGTTAATTCACCTTTTTTCTTCTTCTTTTTCTTCTTCTTTTTTTCATTACCTAAATCGTCGAATAAATTATGAGAACTTTTTCTTCTTTTAATAGGTTCTGATTTAAAATTAGTTAATGTTGCTAACCACTCATCTTCTTCAGGAATATATTCATCTTCCATTTTTTCTTCCTCTTTTTTTTGAGGGCGAAATGATGAAATTAACGGCATATCATTATCCAATTCATCTAAATCATCAATGATTTTTTTACATCTGCTTTCCATAAATGGTTCAAAATCCATTATTATTTCTTCTTTAATCTTTTTCCCCATTGTATATTCACACCTTTCTATATTATTTTATTAGGCATTATTTTTTTGTTAAATGTATCAGATTCTATGAATGAATATATGTATTATATAGAAATTACAATCGTAAACTCTATATATATATTGATATAATATTTTTGTGAATAAAGTAAAAATATAAAGGTTCCGTAGTCATCCTTTGAAAAACTACGTCTACTAGTTCCATATGCTAGTAGGGAAAGGAGTTAATATGGAAAATAATAAATATTTTATAGACGGTGTAAAATCCGTCTGCAATACGAATAAAAATTATGATAAGGCACTCGAAGAGTGTCTTACTGGATACGAGCCAGAGATTGGTTACCGTATTACGATCGGCAACCCTGGCTATTTACCAAGTGTTGAGATTGTCCCAATCACGGACAATCATGCAAACGTACTGGTCTGCACTGAAGACCAGTATAAAGAGATTGACAAATATGAACATATTTGTCATGTTGACAGTACCCATAGTACATATGGGTACGATGTCAGAGATGGGTTCGATTTAGATAAGAGAAGCATTCATGTTGTTCTTCTTATCTAAATCAAATAAGTAGGCTTCTTAGATTTTAAGAAGCCTACTTATTTTTTTGTTAAATATATCAGATTCTATGATGTATTATACATAAAATTAAGATAAAAATAGAAAGGAAGAATAAAAATGGCAAGTAAAAAAATTGATACTGAACACGGAATATTGATAGATGTTCAGTATGTTCGAGGAAATAAAAAAGAAAAAAAGCCAGACTATATATATGTCATATGGAAAGATTCATTAACAAATGAGAAATATATGAATATAATTCCAGAACCTTTAATGGACATATATTTTGAAAAAGAAGAATTTAGAGATCATACTTATAATTTAAAATATAGAGAATTAGAAAAATTAGAAAAAGTAACGTGTAAATATTCTGATATACCGTATGTAATAGCAGAAAAATCAGGAGAAAGTGGAAAAAGATTCTTAAATAATATATTCGATACCCATAATTACAAAGACATAAATAAAATACATACATACCCATATGTATTTGGTAGTGATTATGATGTAAGGGTTTGGTATAGATATGCTTGGCAGCGTGATGTTAAATCTCCAAAATCGGTTACATTAACTAAGGCATTTATGGATATAGAAGCTGATTCATTTGAAGTTAAAGGTTTTGCATCTGCGTCATCTTGTCCAATAGACTTAGTTACAGTTATTGATGGATTTGAAAAGAAATCGTATACATTTGCATTAGTTGGTAGAGAATGTGTTGAGAAAGATATATCTATGTTTCACGGACCAGCAAGAGATAAAAAAATAAAAGAAGAAATGAAACGACGAGAAATGTATCAGTCACGTCTTGAACAAGAAAAAGCATTAATGAATGATTTGGATGGGTTACAAGAGGAGTTACATTCATTATTTGATGAAACTTATGGAAAATTTGATTATAATTTTTATTTTTATACTGATGAAGCAACTATGTTAATTAGATTATTTTCACTTATTAATACATTAAAGAGAGATTTTATGATGATTTGGACCGCATCATTCGATATCCCTTATATTTATGATAGGCTAGTTGCATTAGGGATAGACCCGAAAGAAGTTATGTGCCATCCAGATTTTCCTACTAAAGAATGTTATTTTAAAAAAGATACAAGAAATTTTGAAGTAAAAAATAAAGCAGATTTTTTTCATTGCTCATCATATACTATATTTTACGATCAAATGATATTGTACGCAGCAATAAGAAAAGGACGTTCTGAATTACGTTCTAATAAATTAAATTATATTGCTAAAAGAGAAATTGGTGATGAAAAATTAGATTATAGTGAAGATGGAGACATCAAAACAATTGGCTATACAAATTACCGTAATTATTTTATTTATAATATAAAGGACGTTTTGCTTCAATATGGAATTGAAGATAATACCAATGATATAGATACATTATACTTTAAATCATATCAAAATATCACTCAGTATGAAAATGTATTTAAACAAACAGTTGTACTTAGAAACGTAGAATATAAATATTTTATGAAGCAAAATATCGTTCCGGGTGCTAATATAAACGGTATTTTAGCATATGATAGAATACAAGAAAAAGCAATGGAAAATGATGAAGATTCTGATAGTGATGATTCTTTATATGAAGGAGCATTAGTTGGGAATCCATTATTAATTACACCGTTTGGTATTATAATGTATAATAAGAAAACAAATAAAGTTTTTTTATTTTCAATAGATATGGATATGTCAGCTTTCTATCCTTCAACAATTCGTGTTCTTAATATTGATGATTCTACTTTAATATTTAAAATGATATTAGATAGTGCTCAATATGATGTTAGAGGAGGAAATATACCATATCACGGTATAACAGATGTACAAATTGTACCTGAAAATTCTGATAGTTTTACAGATGATATTGCCGGTGAAGTTATAGATAATTTTCAAACCGGTAATTATATAACTACTGCATATAAATTTATGAATTTACCAAATGTCAAAAAAATGTATTCTAAATTAAAGAAAAGGCTAGGATAAAAAAATATGGATAAAAGTCAAAAAAAATTATTGGATTTTTTAAATAAAGTTAAAAAGGTATTCTCAAAAGATTTTATGATATATCATAATTATTATATAATACCCGGTATTGAAAGTTCGGAAAAATTAGACGGGTTAGTATTACTAATCGTAAATGATAAATACCGAGAGGAATTATCATTAATATTTAATGAAAAAAAATCTTATAATATAGAATCAATAGATTTATTAAAAAATAATATAGAAAATGAAAATGTTTCAGATTATTATAATGAAATTTCTGATTCAGAATTTAAATTACCATATTCATATGATGATGATGCATTAATAAAGACAGTTCTTGATGATGTATCAAAACCTGATATAGTATGGAATAAATTATCAGATAATAAAGATATCATAAAAATATTTTTTTCTGATAAAGCAAGTTATGAATTACCTATTTATGATTATGAAAGAAAAAAGAAAGATACTATCACAATTGGAAAAGAATTATTTCCACATATCAGTGAAAAAAATATAGACTTATTATTCTTCACATCAAAATATATCGAAGATATTGATTTATATATGACATATTTTGATTTTAGATGGGATTATTTTCAAATGATATGTAGATATTATTCTATACCATTAAATGAATAGGATTAGGAGGCGAATTATGTTAATGATATTAACTACAACATGTATGTTTATAGTTGTAATGTATTTATTTAGAGAAGTTGTATCTGATATATACGATTTATTTATTAATACTTATTTATTAAATTTATATAATATGATATCAGAATTAAATACTGTAGTAAATTCTATTAATAAGAGTAAAAAATTAATAAAAAAATCTGAAAAATGGATAAAAAACTCAATAGATAATAATAGATATTATAATAATGCAAATATTATATTAAAAATATTAAAAGATAATGAAGATATTGTAGTATACAAAACAACTAAGCCTAATAAATATACAAAATTATATTGTATTTATTTTATATATTATAAATATAAAATTGAAATCGGTATACCACGTACGGATGATTTATATATATTCAAAGTATATAATATTGAAAATGATAAATATGAATATAACATTAATTTTTGTTCATTTAATTTAATTACGCACTCACTAGATGAAATAAAGAAATTAAATGATAAATAAAAAATATAAAGGAATAATATAAGATAATTAAAGTTATCTTATATTATTCTTAAAAACCTACTTAAAAACATTTTTTTAAGCTACTTAAATAACAAGAAAGGACGTGAAATAATTGAGTGATAAAAAAATTTCAAGTGATAGAAGTATAAATAAATCCATTAATACTGCTAATGGATTAATGGATATTTTAAATATATCATTATATGGTCAAAGTGACGATACTTCAATAGAAGATATTAATGATAAATTTAATAATATAATGCATAATGAAATAAGAGAATTAAATAGTGGTGATAATGAAGATATTACTTCGTTTCTTGGTCAATTATATAAAATGGATAAAAAAAGTGATTCAATTGACCAATTACTCAAAAAGCAATTTAATAATTTAAATATAAATGATGATGAAGCAACTATTTCAAGTTTCATATCTGAAGCATATAGAAATAGATTATTAAAGCAAAGTGATATTCACGAAATATCTTCTCAATTAATAGAATTAAGAGAAGCCATAAATACAATGAGGGATGCAATTATAAGTGCAGATGTTGTTGATGGAAGAATTAATCGTATATTAAATTTTAAAGGACAAAATGATAGTGTAGTAGAGAATTATAAACCGATTATAGAAAATATAGAGTCAAAGTTTGAATTACAAGAAAAGATTAAAAACTTTATTGTACCAAGGACATTGGAATATGGTGAGTTTTATGCTGTAGTAATGCCATATAAAAAAATATTTTCAGATTTTATGGATGATAAGTTAACAAAGAGAAATATGTATAGTGAAAGTTCTAATACTGATACATTTAATTTATCAGCACATAAATTAAATGAAGGAAAAGACTTTAATACATTTTGTGAAAGTACATATAGTAACTTTGAAAAGTATTTAACAGATGATGATTATAATTCATTTACACCGGATGGTAATAGAAAAAAATATAAAGATGAATTCATGAAAGAACTCAATACAATAACAGAAAATATTGTCGTTTGTAATGATCCAATTCCAATTCCAGTTTTAGAAGAAGGATTTGAATCAATAGAAGAATTCAGAAATAAATATGTGAATGAATCAGGTGATGAGTATGTTTCAGAAGCATTTAAAAGAGGTAAAAATTTAGCTGAGACAAAAGATTTATTCAAAAGGGTTCATCATAGTGATAGTTCTGATGGTATTCAACTTGTAAATGATAAAGGTTCAAAAAGAAACAGGAATGAGTTTGAAAATATAAAAGATTGTTATTTTAAACTTGTGGAACCTACAAAAATGCTTCCTTTAAAAATTATGGAAGAGACAATCGGATATTATCTTATTATGGAAGAAGACGTAACACCTATTTCTAGTATTTTATCATCATCTTTGTATACAGATCGTTTTAATATTAATAGACGAGAAGAGAATATAATTTCAAGTATAGCTTCACGTATAGTTGATAAATTTGACAAGAAATTTTTAACAAAGAATAATAAATTTAAAAAGTTAATAGCAGAAGCTATAGATTATTATAACTTAACAGAAAAAAGAGTTAGATTTCAATTTATTCCAAAAGAATATGTAGTAGAATTTAAAATAAATAAAAACGAACATGGAGATGGTACAAGTATGTTGGAACCATCATTATTCTATGCTAAGTTATATTTAATGCTTTTATTATTTAAAATAATGAGTATTATATTATACAGCAATGATCAAAAAGTAAATTATTTAAGACAGTCTGGATTAGATAAGAACCTGATAAATAAAGTTCAAGAAATTGCTAGGCAAAAACAAAGTCGTAATATTAATTTAATGGACTTATTTTCATATACAACTTTAATAAATAAAATTGGTAATGGTACTGAATTATATATGCCTCTCGGTAAAGGAGGAGAAAGACCAATTGAAACAGAGATTCTTCAAGGTCAAGATGTGCAGCTTAATAATGATTTAATGGAATTACTAAGAAATTCATATATCTTAGGTACAGGTGTTCCTAGTGCAATTATGAATTACTTAAATGAAGCAGATTTTGCAAAATCTATTGAAGTTGCCAATAGTAAAATGAATGGAAGAATTGTAAACTATCAATTAGACTTTAATCCTTCTATCACAGAATTATATAAAAAACTTATGGTATGGAGTACTAATATAGATGAAGATATTATTGACAAATTTGAATTTTCATTAACTCCACCAAAAAGCTCAGTTAATGGTGCAAAACAGGAATTGATAAATAATTTTGAGACAATTTATAATTTCGTTCTTGGATTATATTATTCTGATAGTAATAATGATGATGATGCTAATAAAGAAAAATTATTACTTAAACGAAAATTGGCTGCGAAATTTTTACCAATGTTTAATTATAGTGAAATTGAAGATTTCATTAAAGAAATAAAAGTAGATATGCAAAAAGAAAAACTTGATCCTGCAAATGCTACCGATGATAATGATGATGATTTGAACGATTCAGATTTTCAATAAAAATAAAAGATAGAGTATGTTTTTCATACTCTATCTTTTATTAACCTTTATTAAGTGATATTCTTTATAATATTATATTTCACATAAAAATAATCTAGATTTTCTTTACTTCATTTAATTTATATATTATTTAAATGCAAGTGAATACTTACTAGATTAAAGAAAGGAGATACGTGCAAGATGGGAAAAGAAATAGTTCACGTAGTAAGAAGAAATTGGGACATTGATTTTTATAATGACATTCTGTCTGGTGATGGATTTATTATTACAGAACCAGCGATTGTTTCACTTGATGGCTCGAAAGTAAAATCAATGTATGGAGCCCAGTCACCACTTTATGGTACATCATATGAAGATGACCAAGCATTTATAGAAAGATATAGATGTAAATGTGGTGAATTTAAAGGAAAACTTTTTGAAGGTGAGGTGTGCCCTATATGTCATGAACCAGTTGAATATCGTGGTAATAATGTAAAAGTAACTGGTTGGATTTCATTAGGAAATGATTCTAAATGTATTAATCCGTATTATTATCAATTACTAGTTAAATTGATAGGAAAGAAGGTATTTCCAGATATTATCAATTGTAGACAAAAAGTTGATATTGATGGTAATACTAGTATAGCAGATCCAAATGAAGCAGAAACAACTCCTTCATCTCCTTATATGGGTATAGGTACTGAAAAGTTTATGGAGGACTTTAAAAACATAATTACTTATTTTGCTAATGTTAAGAAAAATAAGGCAAAAGAACTTCTTGAATTATTAGATGAACAGGATAAAGTTTTTACATCGCATATACCTATATATTCAACAATCCTTAGACCACAATCTTTCACATCAGATACATTTTACTTTAATAGTATAGATAGACATATTAATACATTATATAAATTATCTGAAAGTGTTAAAGAGTGTAACCCGATTGAAAAACCATTTATTCTTTATCGTATACAGAAAAGAGTAAATAAGATGTGGGATTATAATTTTGACTTAATTTCACAAAAAGAAGGATTTATTAGAGATAAGATGCTTGGAGGTCCTTGTAATAATACATCAAGAAATGTAATTATTCCAGACCCAAGTTTGAAAGATAATGAGGTTGATTTATCATATCAAACATTTAGAATACTTTTCAAGTATAAGATAATTTATTATCTTATGAAATTAAATGATATGTACTTATCATCAGCATATAATAAATGGAGAGCTTCATTTGAATTTGACCCTCAAGTATATAATGTAATGCAATATATACTTAAAAAAGAATCTCCAAAGATATTAATAAACCGAAATCCAACTTTGAATTATTATTCAATGTTATTAATGAATATTAGAAATGTAAAACGAGATGCAACAGATTATTGTTTATCTGTTCCACTGTCAATATTACCAGGTCTAAATGCGGATGCGATAATATTTATGGATATTATGAATCGAGGTCCGAAGGTAGAGCAATCTATACTTAAGGAATGTGTGAACGCCTAACAAGCGGTGTGAGTTTAAAGACTTGCTAACGGTAGAAGTTAAATAAGGATGGTACCTGACCAGTACTAGGAGCAGTCGCGAATACACTTCGTAAGAGAGCTTACGGTCCAGTAATGGATAGCAAGTAATACCGTGCTAAGCATTTTTACATCAAAACCAAATCCAAATCTAAAATTGACTACAAAAGGAAAAAGAAAGGAGGAACAAAATGTGAAGTTAATAGCATTAAACAAGAAAGCCCAAAAAATGTGGGATATGGGCATCCCGATATCAGGAATTTATCAAATCACTAATTTATTGACAAATGAAATATACATAGGTCAAACGGTTAACTTTAGAAATCGTTTAAGTGATTATAATACTGCCGATAAAGATGAAAATTCAACAAGAATTATTGATATTGCCATTAGAGAATATGGACAAGATAATTTTATTATTGAACTTATTGAACAATGTGATGAAAAAGATTTAAATGAAAGAGAAGAATTCTATATAAGAACTTTTAAATCATATGTAGAAGGTAATGGATATAATTGTCGATTTGGTATTCAAAATAAAGCAGACCCAGTTCAAGTTCGTTTGAATAAGAGTTTATCTCATATGGGACTAAAACAATCAGCTGCTACAAAAAGAAAGAAGTCGAATTATATTATTGCTATAGGAAATGGTAAATTTATTATTTCTGATAGTGGAAAATTATTTGGTGATTATGTTGGTAAAAGCAAAGACTATATTAAAAATTGTCTTAGACAACCATCACGAGTTTGTGATTACAGTCTTTTCTATATGGATTATGAAAAACGTCATGTTATATATGGAAAGATGTTCACAAAAAGGTCTATTAGAAATAAAGATTATATTGATTTGGTCGAATTTTTAGATTGGTGTAAAAATGAAAGTGTAGAGACTATATATTCAAAAATTAACGAATTATATGATGGTATTTATGTATTAAAATACGAAAATACTAATGTTAATGGTGAACTATTTTTAGAGAAAATAGATATTGATTATCTAAAGAATTTACTTGATAGATAAATTAATCTAAAAATAGGTACGGCTTAGTTTGCGGGTTAGGCTGGAAGTGCACATCTCCCCAATATAAATCGTCTATATTGGGGATGAAGAGATAGTCCGATTTTATTATAGTAATATAATAAATATTTTTAAATTAAGTTTATCAATAAAGATAAATAAATAATATTAAAGATATCCCTGTTCGATGGAGACATCCTAAATATTATTGCTATATTTAATAAAGAAGTAATGAAAATATTTAGAAAATTTAATCCTATTGAAAGAATGATTATTTCTAGAGATAGTGGTCTTCTTAATGAATTATTTGCATTAGAAAAAGGTCAATTAATTGATTTATATTACTTTGCAACAATTAATGTAGATGATGATAATGAAGATGAATAAATGAAAATGTTAATATAATATTTATATGTAATAGAATTTTAAAAAATATAATAAAATTCTATTACATATAATATTCTTTAAAAAATAATAATTTTAAAAATATAAGAAAGAAGGTGTTTAAAATAATACTTAAAAAGATAAAAGAAAAAATGAAAATGAGAAGATGGATTAAAAATACGAAAGTGAAAGGAGAGAAATTACCAAAGTATAAAAAAGAATATTATAAATACAAATATGAGCAAATGATGAGAAATAAATAGAAAAGGAGAAAAAGATTATGGAAGATATTACTAAAGTAAATATTATTGTATCTGGTAATAGACGTTTTAAAGAACGAATATATGTATATGAATGTCTAAGAAAAGTAATAGACTGTATAACTAATGGAGACCCTAAGAAATATGATGTTTGTATAATCACAGGTGGTAGTTTAGGAGTTGATACATATGCAGAAGAATATGCTGCATTTGAAAGACTTAAATGTATGAGAGTACCTGCAAAATGGATTAAACAAACACATTCTGCAGTATGGATAAATAATCATAGTGCTGGAGTTGATAGAAATGCTGAGATTATTAGTATCGTAAAAGAAGATGCAAATGCTATAAATCTTCTTGTTGCATTTAAGAATGTTAATTCTGCACCAAATTCAGGGACGAATAATATGATTGAACAGGCAAAGAATAATCATATTAGTTTTATAGAATTTCATCATTCAACACATGATGAAACTACAAATGCTGAATATCATAATTATTTGAATGACTTAAGATATATTGATGTCTTATACAGAAATAATAAATTTATAGCTAAAGAAGGTGCAACGAACTTTGGTTTTAATAGCGAAGATGACGCATATAATAATATCATTAGAAATATACTCAATAGTGATTTGGACGAAAAAATTATCGACGAATATAAAAATTATATAGATGATTTGAGAACTTACACGACACTTATAAGTGATTCACCCGTTAAGGTTTATATATATGATGATAGATTACAAGATATGTGGGCAACATGCGAAGATGAACAGGAGGAATTGCAGTATGAATAATAATATTAATGAATGTTATTATTGCAAACGTAAAGGTGAACTTGTTTTTAGATCCCTTAATAGTAAACCAATGTGTAGTGACTGTATACAAAAATTGCATAAAAAAAATCATATAGAAATTTTGAAGAAGGATGATTTTAAATTAGTTGAAATATCTTTTGAAGTATCGACATATGATTTTAATTTTAGAAAAGTAACTACAAATATTGGATTTTTAATACGTGATAAATACTTTGTTCCTAGACCAGTAATTGAATCTTTAATAAAAGCATTTCCAACAATGATTTTTCATAATTCTATTGAAGATACTAAATGTGGATTTCATGAATGTGATGTTTATGATATAAATACATTTAATGATAAATCTTATACCGTTTTAAGAGAATTAAACGATTTTAAAGTAGATGAATATCCAGTAACCGGTATTTATTATTTAGTATATTAAAAGGAGGATTATTTATTATGAACGAGAAAGAAATTATTGCAGAATATGTTAAAATCGGTGATAAAGAATTTTTAAAATCCGATGTATCACCAAGCACATATTTTGAATATGTAAAAGATATGAAAAAGAATATTAAGGATGAAAACTTAAACGTTGTTATTGACAACTGTTTAACCCTATTCAACAAAGCTGTTTTAACAGGTCAAGAAGCTATGGCTGAAAGATTATTTGAAAAATACAGTTTAATGATGAGAGAATTGGAAGCATCTAAATATGGATTTGATATAGTTGTATATAAATCAGATATTGAAAAATATATAAAAGATGTTTCACATCATACTGTAAAAATAATAGAATTATCTAAATATAAAAGAGAGATTGATGATTCTGTTATAGAAAAATTGCTAATAGCAAAAGAAAATAAATTATTCGATCAGTATTATGTGGTATTTACTAAATATAAAAAAATTGCTAAAGAAAGAAGGGAAAAAGATCCAATATTATTTGGAACATTTTTAAGTTCAGATTCTTATAAAATACCTGAAGAGAGATTTTTCTATATTGGTGACTGGATTGATGAGTATTGCGAACTAACATTAGATGAAATGGTAAAAGAATATAATGCTAATGTTACTGATAGCGAATTAACTCATAAGATAGAAATGCCAAAATCATTAGATGATGTCAGAGAGTATTTCAAAACAATTGAAAAACCTGAAAAGGACTGATGAAATATGATACCTGGAGATATTGGTTTAACAGAAAATTTAGATTTCCGTAATATACGGAAATCTAAAGAAAACTCAAATAACAAAATACCGTGGCAAATTCCAACAAACCAAAATAATTATTATGATAATTTTATACAACTAGATAGACGTAATTTGCATCCTACTAGCTTATATAATAGTATGCAGATGAACATTTTTAATGAATTGAATAGTTATTTAGTTTCAAATTATTCATCAATAAATTATAATATCAGTAGTACTGCAGAATATACTGATTTTAAATATAATATTATATATGATTTGAATAATGAATATAATGTTGATGATTATTCTAGTGTATTTAAATCTAAACCAAGATTTACCGTAGAAAAAAGAATTCCTTGGGATGATTTTAGGTATAGTTCATTTATAGACGATTTATACAAATGGCACAAATCAGACCAGAAAGAATTCTGGGAAATCCCAAAGATCATTTTGAAGAACCTGATGATTCTTACTACGTTTTTCTAAAGATTCAAGATAAGAGAAATAATATTAAACAAGGCGATGAACTTAGTATTATGAAAAATAACATATCATATTTAAAAGATATGAATAGAGATTTACTTGAATCATATATAGCAGCTTTAAATGATAATATATATATGTCATATTTATTGAATATGGGTCATATAAGAATTAATGATATAGAATAGAGAGGAAAAATATTATGATGGAAAAAATTAATAAAGAATATAAGAACAAATCTAAGGAGGAATTAATAAATATTATAAATGGTTTAAGAGTTATAGAATGTGAAGATAGATGCTTTGCAAACTCTTGTGAACGAGGTAATTATATTAAAGATATTACGGAATTATTTAAATATATTGACGAAATTAATTCTAAATTGGAAATTGATGTTATTGACATCAGAAAACTTGAAGAGATTAATAATAAAGCTAAAGAAAGTCTTGATTACATTTTCTCAGGTTTATCAAAAATGAATCGTCCAACGCGTGCAATAAAATAAGAAAAATGAGGTAATATTATGGACACCGAAAAAAACAAAGAGGATAAAATTACAGTTGATTATGTTTTAGATAAGATGTGTAATGATTGTTATATTAAGGAAACATTAAAAACAATTGGATCAATGTATACTACATTAGATTATGCACATTCATATATACATTTTTCAGATGTTCTGATTTATGGATATAAAACATTTTGTAAAATTAAAGAAGCTGAACCTGATACCGATTTGGATTCACAAAAATTAGCAATTATTTTAGCATATCATGATTTGGGAAGAATAATGGGTATTAAAAACCATGCTGAAAATTCTGCAGTAATGTTAGAACATAATTCAATTATAGTACATCCAAAAAATTATGATTATTTTACTATTGCAATGATGCAAGAAGTAATTATTGAACATAATAAAGATAGTGTATCGTCACTATATTCTGCAATATTAAAGGATAGTGATAAATCATATAGATTGGATATTAATAAATATATAGGAAGAATATATTATTCAAGAGACTACTATTTTAAAGGTAAAGACTATAATGAGATTATTCCATTAATTGTCAATAAAATCAAAAATAGTCATTACGATGCAAAAGTAGTATATAATCATAATGAATTTGAAAAAGCAAATAGCATATGCGAAAATATAACTATTGAAGAAGTTGAAAAAATACTTGAATATAATCATTTCTTCAACTTGTAAAGAATAAAGGAGGAAAACCAATGAAAAATAATTTAAATGACGAAATATATGAAAAATCAGTATCTAAGATATTTGAGATAATATCAATATATTTAAAATATAATGAGGAGCAGCAAAGAAACTTTAGATACTTACTTGAAAACAAAGATGAATATGATTTATTAGTATTCAGAGATGTTGCATATAAAAACAATTTATTGATGTTTAAAGGTAATTTAGATGGTAATAAAGTGTATATAAAATTCACTAGTTTATCATCTAAAAAATTTATAAGTAACAAAAATAAGAAGTATCATATTTATGCAATGATAAATGGTATTAATATAATAATACCTGTAAGTTCAAAAGATTATTTCTATGTTACAAAATATGCAGAAAATCTTGGAAATATGATTAATTCAGATAATGTAATAGTTACTGGCATTAAAGAAATTATTTCAAATGATGACAATGATGATATAATATACAATTAGTGAAGGAGAAACACATATGAATAAAATTGAAATACCTTTTTCACATAGATTGTTTAATGGTCTTCCCAAAAATACTACTTGGGAAGACCAAGAAAAAAATCTTATTGAAAAAATAAATAAAAAGATTAAGTTGTACAAAGAAAAATATAACTATGATATTATATCAAATATTATAAATGATAATAAATATTTTATGGATATTGATTCATATATCTTTTTAAAAGACAATATTAATCGTTTGATAATGTATGAAGATATTGATGATTTATCATTTGTATTAGGTTTTGATATGAGACTGGAAAAGATTAAAATGATATATCCACACATGATTTATGATGAATCATTTTATGAAGGATATGATCCTTCTGAATTTATGAAACTAAATGATTATAATAAATTATTATGGATGTATAATAATTTGGAATTTATTCCAATTACAGTATATGATGAAAATTTTAATGATAATTTATCACATAAGTTTTCACATATAAAAAATAATGAAGGCACATATGAAAAAATAAAAGATTTCGTTGATAATTCAGAATATTATTTTAATAATAATGCATTTTATTATATAATACGAAATTATAAAAATAATTCATATATTTTAAAAAGAGATACAAACTTATCACCATATAATAATAAATAGAAAAGGAGAAAAATATTATGATAAATATTATTGACGCAAAAGAACTTGAATTAGAAAAACTCGTAAATGAATTAGAAGGTTATGAAGCATATTATGAAAATACACAGGTGCTTTTAATACCTCTTACCAAATCAGATAGAAGAGGATTTAGTATAAAGAAAATAAATGCTGAATTCAATGATATGATGAATAAATTACAGATTGAAGCAGATTACTATGTAAGCAGATTCAAATATAAAGATTCATCAAAAAGATTAAAAAATAGAACTGAAGAAAAAATAAAAAATATTTTAATGGTATATAATAAGAAATCAGATTTAGAGAAAATAATTGGTGATCCAACTCATGACGATGTTTTTGATGAGTTAATGGGATTATTCAATTTAGTATTAAGAAATAAAAATATGTTTAGATGTCTTAATATTTCAGATTTTATAAAGCATAATAATGCATTGTCTGATGTAGTTTTTGAATCACCTAGAAAATATGAGGTGATTGAAGATAAAGAAGATGATGATGAATTTCCGGAAGTAGGTAGTATAGAATCTGTAAATCAGATGCATGATGAAAATGATGGTATATCTGATGATATAACATATGCAGAAATTCGTCATATTAAATGCAGATTGTTAGACTTTTCAGATGAATTATATAATGAATGTCTACAAAATATAAAAAATGGTAAACGTATATTTATAATAGAATATACATCAAATAAACATATTGGAATGCTTAAAGAAATATCTGATTCTAATAAATCTGAAATCTTTAAGAATGATGAATTGGATAAGATTGTTATTCCAGTAAATGATGAAGATTGTATTAAATTATTATATGATTCTAAAACAAAGAAATATAAAGATGCTATAGCAATCAGCTCTAGAAATTTTAAAATTATTGAAAAAGAAGGAAACGAATAAATGGAACAATATGTAATGCCTAAGAATCAACTTGTTAGAGATAACATAGTTGAAGAATGTGAAAAATTAGGATATGATATAGGATATGCAGTTTCTAAAGTCAAATCTAAAAAAGAAACAGGTGAATATCAATGGAGGCATAAATTAAATGCCTCTATAAAGTTTAATATAAACCAAGCACTTGTTGGCGAAGTTGTTGATACCGATAAATTAGTTGATGCGTTACAATTAATATTTGAAAGATTATATCTAGATGGTGAAACAGCAAGTGAAATATTAGGGAAGATTGACGAGAGAAGGAAATATCTTGGTTCATATTCTAAAAGACTTATGACGACTGAAGATGTGTTATTACCTGAGAAAATTCACACCTTTAATCGGAAAGGTCATTATATAAATAAATATAGATTTAGAGATAACAGTTTTGATTCATTTCTAAAATAAAAATGGAGTGCAACGAATATGAAGTATAAAAAATCTGAAGAATATAATAAATATCAATCAGATATTCATAAATCAACATCTAATTTATATAAACTTGCAACTACAATAGAATATTCTTCATCAAGTAAAAAAGATGAAATGTTAGATAATCTCATTAAAAAGACATATGATAAATTAATAGATATATTTATAGATACACCGATATATAGTGATTTAAAATATATGTATGAAAATAATACAATTAATAAAAATTATCTTGATATTTTAAAGAGAATATCTAAATATTATGATAATGAAACTTCTCATCTTCAGCGAAGTAATAATATTCATAATGAAATTGATATTCTAAAGAGAAAGAAAGATTATATAAATATACGAGAATATTGTAAGATATTATATGAGCAAGAACTAATTCTATATTCAGAATTAGAACTTGAATAATTACAAAAGATGGATAAGTTATTTTAATTTATCCATCTTTTTTTTCTTTATTATTTTAACTATACTTTAAAATAATAAAGAAAGGTGGTAATTATTATGTCACTTAATATTAGTACAAGACTTACTAAAGTCAACTATACACCAATGACAAATAAAAAGAATGAATATATTGTAATTCATTATACAGCAAACAGAACAGATACAGCTATTAATAATTGTAAATATTTTGAAAATGTTAATAGAAACGCATCTGCCAATTGGTTTGTTGATGGAACTGGTGCTGTTCAATGTGTAAAAGATACAGACCGTGCTGGACATTGTGGTGTAGATTATTCACATGGTACTGCTCCTTTATGGGGTAAATGTACAAATAATAATTCTATTGGTATTGAAATGTGTGGAACAAATGGTGCTGTTTCTGAAGCAACATTCAAAAATACTGTAGAGCTTACAAAAATCTTAATGGCAAAGTATAATATTCCAGCAGGCAATGTTGTTAGACATTATGATGTTTGCGGAAAGATTTGTCCAGGATGGACAGGTTGGGGTGCTAATAATAGCAATAACTCAATTTGGTTAAGATTCAAATCGGAGATCTCTTCAAATAAAGCAACTAATACACAAACAACATCACATGCTCATAAGGTTGGTGAACGTGTAACAGTTTCAACACATTATAAAGGACCTACAGATCCAAATTCATCTGCTATGGGATGCAGTCCTTGGATTAATGCTATTATTGATAAAATAGTTGAAGGTAAGAATCCATATCATTTACAAGGATATAACACATATTGTAATGATGGAGATATTCGTGGTAATTGGACACCATCTTCATCAAGTAATAAATCAAATGGTGTGCCTAATGTAATATATCGTGTTAGAAATGCTAATACTAAGAAATGGTATTCAGAAGTAACTAATTATAACGATGTAAACGCAAATGGATTTGCAGGTTCAAGAAATATACCAATCGATGAATTACAGATGCATTTATCTTCAGGTCATATCCAGTATCAAGTTCATACTATAGGTGGATCTTGGTTACCTTGGGTTACTGATTTAAATGATTATGCTGGAATTTCTGGTAGAAAGATAGATGGTATTAAATGTAGACTTGTTAATATGCCAGGATATCATGTAAAATATAGTGCATCATTAGTAGGTTCCGACAAGTATTTAGGATGGGTCGTTGATGATAGTGATTATGCTGGTATATATGGAAGAGCCATTGATACATTTAAAGCATTTATTTATAAAGATTAATAATTAAGAAAATATAGTATAGACTATAATAAGTCTATACTATATTTTTACCCTAAAAATGATATTAAATAGTAATAATAATTATATAATATTTTGGTGAATAAAATAAAAAATATATTAGTATTTATTCTGTCCAGCTCATGACAATAAACCGAGAATAAGAAAAAAATTACTGGTTTCGTAATTTCCAAAAAATAAAATTACGTCAACTAATTTCCATATGATTAGTTGGGAAAGGAGTTAATATGGGAAATAAATTAGAAAGAGGATTAGAAATCCTCGCAAAAGGCACCACAGCATTAGGAGTAGGCTTGGTGATATTTGAAGCAACTGCAGGTGGTGCAGCAGCTGCTGAAGAAGATATCAAAAGAGTAGGAAAGAGTATAAAGAACAAAGTCTCTCCTGAACCTGAACCACCAAAACATTGGTGGAATAAGAAAAAGAAAGGGGGTAAATAATTATGAGAATACTTATAAGCAAAATTGAAATCCGACACATCATTGTCGGTGTCGTTGCAGGAGTTACAGCAGGAGTCGAAACATACAGGTTTCTTGATAGACCTGTAAAAAAAATAAAAAAGAAAATCACTACTGCAGCAGTGAAAGAAAAAGTTATGGAAGAATTGGAGGACTTCGAAGAAGAGGAATCAGATGAATAATCTGATTCTTTCATAACTTAATTAAAAAGAACGAATATAAAATTTCTATATTCGTTCTTTTTTATTTAATTTACTTAAAAACAAATAGTTAAATCGAATAAAATAAATACGAAAGGAGAACTAAAAGTATGGCAGATGTAAAACATATTATGGTTCCAGTATCTAGAGCTGAAGCTCAAAACGGTATGAATTTAGGTTATAAGTTTGCAATGGAAAATCAAGACAGATGGATTGAATTAGACTATACATTTACAACAGACTTTGCAACTGGATTTGATAAAGGAACAACTTCTATAGTATTAAAAGGAAAAGTTTATGCACTTCATAAAGATTATTTGGATCCAGATAATAATCGTAGAATATATATCGTGAAAGAACTTGATTTATCATCTGATAGATATATTGCTCCATCAGAAGAGACTACAAATTCAACAGAAGAGACTGCAAAAGATACTACAGAGTAGTAAAGAAGAGAACTAGGGATTAACCTAGTTCTCTTCTTTAACGAATACTATCATATCCATAATATATATATAAAAAGGAAAAAGAAAAAAGATTTTTAAGCGAATAAACAAATTGAACGCACTACAAACTTTTTAAACGATCTTGTAAAAGACCTGCTTAAACGAGTAACAGATCTTCTTATACATCCAGTGTATGTAGAACGTATTTCATTTTCTTCACTTAATCTTATGTTCTTAAAAATCCTTTCTGATTCGATTTTTAATCTATCCATTTCATGTATTGCATCAAGTAATGTTTTTTCAATAGATATGGTTCCGTTAAGATTTTCTTCTACATATGTGATTGCATCGTTAATATTCTTTGTTACTTTTGTATTAAGAATAATATCTAAATCATTTTCACGTTCTTCCATTTTACGTTCAAATTTATACATTTCATTTTCAATATCACCTTTAGAAGTGTATCTTTTTCTTAATAATGACGATAATTCTTTTACACTACTCATAACCATTTTGTTATATTCTTTAGCATATTTTTCATAATCAAATATTAATACTTGTGTTTTTCCTAAGTCTTTTTGCTCTTGTAATTCTTTTTTTAATTGTTTTAATTTAGTAAATGTTTCTCTTCTACGTGCAAGTGAAATGATATCACTTTTTATATGCTTAGTAAATGCTTTTAAATCATTTATTACTTTCTGTATATATTCACTAATTGCTTTACCAATATCGTAAATAGAAGTTTCAGTAAAGACTGCATTATTTGTATATAGTGAAGAAATAAATTTATTTTCTGTAATGAAGAATAAATCATTTACAGTATTTTCATTAAAAAATTTCATTCTTTAATACTTCCTTTCTATTACATTCTAAATAACTCTTCAACAGGAGATTTTGTTTCTGGTTTATTTTCTCTTTCTCTATTAATACTTGCTGTAATCATAGTATCAATATCTTCAAATGTTACTGCAGTAAATGTATTTGTAAACTGACAAATCTGTCGGATGCTAGCCATTACATAATCATATTCAGATACTTTTGAACCTGGCATACCTATTACTTTAGCAAATTTACGTGTAACATCATTTTTATCTCTATATGAAATTCCCAAAATCATTTCATGTACGACTGAAGGAACACCAAAGTTTACTTCTGCTATTTCCATATTCTTTAACCACATTTCTATAGATTTAGAATAAGGTATAGATGTAGGTAGTTTACCTTTTGTAACTAATCTTAAGAAAATTTCTGCATTTAAAATATCTATAATTAGTGAATTAGCAAACACAGGATTACCATTAAAGTATTTATATACATAACAAGGTGTATTAGGAGAACCAGGTAAATTAATGTTTCGTTCTTCGGATTCATATCTATATATATCAATCCATGAAGGAAGTTCCAACGTATCAATATATGAAAGTTTTCCATCATTAAAAATACCGACATTAAAAATACCTATAGTATGAATGGTTTTACCATAATCTTCAGAAAACTTATTTGAATCATCAAAATAATTTTTAGGTATATAAAACTCACAATATTTATCTGTGAGAATTATATCATTTTTTTCTGATTTAAATATATCTTTTTTATTAATCATTAATAAACGTTTTGGATCAAATGATGTAGTTCTAATTACGTTATCATGGAATTTTTTCATATTTAAGTTAGTAAGTGTTGTTGCAATCTTAGAAGCATCAAGACCGATAAACTTATTTGGATATTTTCCAACACACTTTCTACATAATTTATCACCACAGCAATACATTGGAGAATATACATCAATATCTTTTCCAACATATTCATTTATATTTTCTGGTGTTAATAATTTAATATTATTTCCTTCTTTGATATTTCGATAAGTAAAATGAGATATCAATTTTTTCGTTAAATGAATATGAAGTGTTTTATTAGTTCCGCAATCAGAACCCTCTTCATCAACAACTTCTGTCTGCATACCAGCAAGTAATTGCTTTGCTAAATATCCACTATCAGCGGTTCCACAAGCTTTAGAATATGCACCTTGAACAATTGTATCAGACGACATTGGTATTTCACTTTTTTCCATACCATCATTTAATGCAGATTTAACAATTTCATATTTTCCGGTTACTGAATTAAGAACGGCTCCTCTCATTAATAACATATTTTTCATATTATTACCGACGGAACCTCTTGCACCTGAAATATATAAATCCAATCCAGGATCGTCTTTTAGTAATTCTTTAGTTTTAGCAACTAATTCGTTTTCTATCATTTCTGCAACTTTATAATCTCCATTTTCAAGTTCAGTATGATATTTTTTAAATAATTCATCTTTTAATTTTTTTACTTCAGGATGAATTTTTGTTACTTTTTCGGTAAATGATGTTGTAATTACTGAATGTAATTGTAAACCTAACCAGTCTCTAGTATCAATATATTTATACATATTATCAACAGAATATTTACCTTCTCTGCAAGCGGTAGATATCTTTGACTCAATAGCTTTAAATTTATCTTCTGTTAAGTTTTCATTAACATATCCAATTATATCAGATAAGTCACATCCTTCTATAAGTATTTTAGTAAATATAAATCTACCTAAAGTTGTTTCAATTCTTGATTTATTGATATAATCTTTAGATTCTAAAATCATCTTATCAGTTGGTGAATATTTAGATTTTATAACATTAACCTTATCATTTGTTTTATCGCCAAAGATATCAACAAGTTTATCAAATGTTAAATCTTCGGGTTTCATATTTAAAAACTTCTCTACATCTGCTCGTAATAATGTTTTTGAATTTTGTAGTGGATCTTTTGTCATTGTATAGAACGTCTGAATTGCTTCAGCACCAATTACTCTTATATTTTTACCTTGAGGAGTTATAAAATACGATACATTATTCATAACTTTTTCACATTCATTATTTGCTTCTTGTGACCAAATTATCTTAGATGTTATTTGGTCACCATCATAATCACCAACAAGTCCTTCAAGATAAGCATTTGAAAATTGCATACTATCAATAAATCTAGTTGCAATTTTTTCAGGCTCACATCCAATTTCAACATGAGGATATTCTTTATATAAAGTTTCATTAATTTTTACAACGTCAGTTTTTAATGTCGAAATTAAATGTATTCTAGCAATAAATACACCATATAAATCAGTTACAGGATAACGTGTAACCAATACGTGTTTATCCTTTACAATATCAGAAGCACAAATATAAAGTAAATCTGTTACTGTTAAATATCTATTTGAAATGCTTGAATGTTCAGCAGGAACACCGGGAGTTAAATATTTACCAGTGAATGTTAAATAATATTGCTTATCACTTTCTGTTGGTAATTTAATTGGTTCAAATCTATATTCAGGATCATCAATATATCTATCAACCATATTTTTGATAAATTTTTCATTAAAATATGATTCTGGATTTTTTATCGGTATACTATCAACTATACGTTTTGTTTGTCTATCATAAACAGGAATACCTGTTTTATAATCATTAAAATTATTATCAAAAAATGTTCTAAGCCATTGTACAACATATGGATAGCATAATGATAAAGCTTGTGGTAGAGGTACACCAGCATACCTCATAGATACATTCATATCGCTAGGTCTATTAGAATGAAATATTGGAGAAGTAATAACAGTTCTAGTACAATAATCAACATTTTTACCTAATAAGAATTTTCTTATTAATCCATTTTTACCATCTAACTTATCTTTAAAATAATCATATATATCAACCATAATATTTTGCATATTATAGACAGTTGAATACATACTAAAATCAAACATATCACTTTCTTTTAACATTTTTGCCATACGAATCAGATTTGAATACATTGGATTTAACTTATCAGTTTCTCCGCCACCTTTTTGATTCTGCATAATATCACGATAAAAAGCAGGAATAACTATTTGATATTCAGTAAAAACTTCATTCTTTTTTGATTTTGTTAATAAATCAATACGTTCATTTCTTATACTTGCAGGATCTAATGAACGTTCCCAATTTATACGTTCCCAATTCTTATATAGGAAATTTATTCCAGTTTCTCCATTATCATCTTTAATAAGAGTACCATCTTGATTTATTATATAATATTCTGCACCATTTATAACTCTTTCAACATTTCTCCATAAACGTTTAAAAGCTTTATATACGTGAGGATTAAAAAAATGACCATTTAATTTTATATATGCAAATGTTTCTTTTCTTGAACGAACACTTACACCAAATATATCATTTGATATTAAACCTTTAGGATCAGGTACATCTCCTCGTTGAAAAAGTACGGGAGATGATACCTCTTTTAGATTATTTAAATCTATAAAGAGCTTAGTATCAAAAATTTCTATTTTCATTTTATCACCTTCCTTTAGCATTTAAGGTATTGTTTTCTATACTAAAAATAGATGAATATTTATATATTATATTTTTGATATTAGATGTACTTAATAAAAAAAAGTATTTCTAATAAAATATATATTAAAATCAAAAAGGAGGTAAAAATATTATGAAAACATATGCAGCAGGGTTGTATATTTATCCGACTCAATTTGGTAAAAATAGCAGATTAAATACTCTTACAAAAATAATTACAGATTTTAGTCAAAGCCCAAAATCTGCAAATCAGAATATTGTATATATCACATATGAAAATACGACTGATGAAGTAAGTAATAGGATTGAAGATACTGTATCAAATTTATCAATTTCAGATGATCTAAATTTAATGGTTTTAAATGCCAATCATGGATCATTTGAATCATTAGATGCTAATGATTTATATTTAATAATTAAAGATTTAGCTGTTAAAGATAAAAAAGTTGATATGATGATTATTGATGTCTTTAGTATGCTAGAAACAATATATGACAAAGATATTTCAAATTTAATTAAAGAGATTGCAGAAGTAGCATGTACTGTAAACATACCAATAGTATCAACAGTTCAGATATCCAAAGATGGAAAATCTAATATATCTGGTATATATCATGTTGAAACAAAAATAATTAAAGAAGATATAGAAAATATTGATATATAATCTTCTTGTATAAGATAATAAATAGTCCAGCTCATGACATTAAACCGAGCAATAAGAAAGGAGTTCATATGAATAAAACATTTTTAGCAGTAGGATTAGGCGGAACAATAGCAGCATTTGTTGCTGGAAAGTACACTGGTTATAATAAAGGTGTAACTGAAACAGCAAATGAATATAGTGATATATTTCAGAGCCTTGATAATGAGGTTACGCTAATTCGTAACGCTTATGAAGAAGTTCGAGCTGATCAAGATAGGATGAGGGAAGAACTTAAAAATAGTTATGAAAATATCAAAACATTAAGAAATACTAAATCTTAATACATAAAAATACCACACATACTAAATTAGTATGTGTGGTATTTTTTTATTTATTCATCATATATTATAGTTAATTTCATTTTATTTTTTTCTATTTCACAATGTACTATATAATCAGATTCATTCAAATCTGATTCTATTATAGTAGTATCAATATTTTTATTAAATGTAACTTCAGTATCTAATGTATTTTGATCACTAAAATTATATTTCATATTAATTATATCATCGCTATAAGGTTTAATTAACCAATAAAATTTGATGAATTTTTTATATTTATTTAAAATTATTTCTTTTAGTATATCTAATTTATTATCTGATAAATTAGATATATATGTGTTTAAAGATGCTTTCATCAACGTATTTTCCCTTTCATATTTAAAATTTCGTGATTTAAATATTCTAAGGTGCTAATATACGATTACGTATATTTTCGCTTTCATGCTCTTTTTCCATAGCCTCAAGTTCTTTACTTTCTTTTATCAATTTCTCTTGTCTAGACTCTTTTAATTCATATAAACGTTTATATGGAAGTCTATACAATATATCATCAAGTGATAATTCACCTTTAAACAAAGATAATATATCGTCTAGAAATCTAGAAAATTGTCTAGCGTTATCGGAGTATTCAACATACGTTGATGGGTGAGAAAAACCAGTTCATCAGGAGTCATTGGAATTGACTTTGTTTGAGCTCCACAATGAGGGCACTTAATATCTCTTATATTAAATTCAATTTCATATCTTTCAAGGAACTGACCATGAATATTATAGATAACTTGCATATCTTGTGGCGGAATTTGTCTAGCCATAATTTCAATAATATCTTTTGCATCAGTAAATTTAATATACTTACCATCTTTTTGTGGAATACGAATTCCTCTAACAGTAGTTACAAGTGTAATAAGAATATTTCTAATATCATCATCACCCATATTAGCTTCTCTATATTCATTAAGAACTGAAATCAATCCATATAAATAATCATAGCAAGATGCGAGACCAAAATCGATTACATATCCACAATGTGGTAATTTTATACTCTTTGTTCTTCTTACTAATGATGAATTGTGTAAATTAACATATTCTTCTGGTGGGCAAGTTGTTATTTGTTTAACAGCTTCAAGATATTTATTGGAAGCACTATTAAAGTCAATAAGACTTCTTATATTATATTTATAATTAAACTGCTTTCCACAAGTTTCATTATTACATTTTAATCCAACTGTATCTGTTTCTGGTTGTGTTGAAATCAGTAAACCAAATGTAGCAAGTGGTAAATCAATAAACGCAAAATTCTTAAGGAATTCTGTAAATGAAGCAAATTTACCACAAGAAATATTAATCATATTATTATAGATAACTGTGAGTTTCTTATACATTTTATCAAAGTCTAATGCATCTTCAGAATCATCACTAACATCAAGAGTAATATCAGCAAAATCACCATATGATAATCCTGTCATATCAGCTTTGAATCCTGAACCTGGAAATACCATAGGAGTTTTAGATACAGATAACTGATATTTATCAATATTATCTAAGAATGAATCTCCATCTTCAGTTCTATCATATACAATAGTCTCTAATTCTTTACTTTCAACTTCTACAATATGAATTTCTTCTGATTTTTCAATATATTTATTTTCTTCATCATCAAACGTTATGTTGTTTCCTAATCCAGTTTTATCAATAATGATTTTAACAATTTCTCGTTTTTCATCATCTTCATCTGAATCAGAATCTTCGTTTTCTGTAGATTTATTAACTATATTAGGATTAATAGCTTCAACTTTTTCGCCACTATTAACCTTTTCAAGTTCCTCTTTTGTATATGGAACAACATACTTTCCTTCATATCCTTCTGGAAAACTATATGTACCATCTGGATTTTTAATAAGTTTTGATAATTCATCCATCATTTCAGCATCTTCAATTTGATGGGTTGGCTTTACAACTATATGAACATGTTTTGCACGTTCAGACAAATCTTTAAGTTCATTATTTTTTTCATTGAACTCTGCTTCACGTTCTTCGTTAAATACAGCATTCTTAAAAACTTTAGGACCTGCATCTTTAATAATTTCATCTGTATTACCAACTTCTCCTAAAATTTTAGGAGATTCTTTTGCTGCTTTATCAAGAGGTGATAAAGTTTCTTCTGAAGTATTAGTATTTACATCTGACATAAATGATGTTAAATCAATTGAATTATCAGTACTTACAACTGGTGATTCTGTATCAACAGTATTTTGTTCATTTTTTGTAATATTATTATCTGTCATATTTTTTCCTGTTATAATTTAATATAACTTTTCCTTTCTATATATTTCGTTATAAATTAGTAATTGATATTATAAATTTAAATTGTCTGCAAATCTCTGAGCCATTATTTTATAATTATAAGCTACAGAACCATTAGCGTTTGTTGTAACACCAATGATTAATTGATTTTGATCTTTTCTATAATTTATAGGTATTTGGATTAATAATAACGGTTTATCATCTGATACTTCTTTATACACTGCTATTCCATTACTATCAATAGTTGACGATAATAATGTACATTGATATATCAATGATGCTCGAATACTATTAACATCAATTTCATCATAAAAAGAATATAAATATTGTTGAATATTCATACCTAATTGCGGGATTGATGGATGGCATCCAGGTTTACCAAAAAGAATCAAAAGTACAGCAACAGCAATTGCATCATAATCTTTTATTATTTTTGGTTCATTAAAATCATTAACACCAAACATTGGTTCGTTAAATGATTTCATTCGTTAATCACCTACCTTTTAAGTATTTTTACCTTAATCATATGTGTTTAATATAAAAATAAATTATAAAGCATATAAAAACAATAAAATAAAAGTTTTCAAAAGAAAGAGGTGACAAATAAAATGGGAAAACGAAGAATTAATTGTAAATATTGTGATAAATTTTATTATGATATAGATGATTATGCTTCTCATATGGAAAGCAAACATAAAGATATGATGATTCCAAATATGACTGCACGACAATTTATATTTTATTTAAATACAGGTAAAAAACACGGTAATTGTGTTATATGTGGTAAACCAACAACTTGGAATACATCTACAAATAAATATAATAGATTTTGCGGTTCACCCGAATGTAAAAAAAAATATGCTGAAACTTTTAAGAAAAGAATGGTTGGAAAATATGGGCAAACGACATTACTTAATGATCCAGAACAACAAAGAATTATGTTAGCTAAAAGAAAAATAAGTGGCACATACTTATGGAGTGATAGAGTTCATGAATTTAGCTATACTGGCTCATACGAAAAAAGTTTTTTAGAATTTCTTGATAATGTAATGGATATGGATCCTGAAGATATATTTACTCCATCACCCCATACGTATTATTATATATATGAAAATAAAAAACATTTTTATTTTCCTGATGTATATATTCCATCACTTAATTTAGAAATAGAGATTAAAGATGGTGGAGATAATCCGAATAATCATCCAAAAATTCAAGCAGTTGATAAAATGAAAGAAAAGTTAAAAGATGATGTAATGAAATCTAATTCAAATACATTTAATTACTTGAAAATTACTAATAAAAATCATTATTTATTCTTTAAATATTTAGAAGAAGCAAAGAAACAAGATATTGATAATAATGGCAAACCGAATAAAATTGTAATGCTATAAGAAAGGTAGGTTTAGAATGAATGAATAATAATTTTAGTGAAATAATAAAAACTCATACAAACGATTTATTACCTTTATTAAATCATTATGAATGTTTACCAAATTCATTAAAAGTTGCTATTAAATTAAATATGGATTTTATAATTGAAAATATTTTTAATATCAATGGCACTAAATTATATTACAATAATAATTGTGGTATAAATTTTGATAAATATATAAATGGATTCAATAAAAGAAGAATAGAATGTATATCATCATTGGATAATATAAATATTAGAAAGAAATATAGTATATATATTGATTCATTAAATAGTATATCTAATACTAAAACCGGTGTACATGATAATATATTATTGCCTTGTATTAGAAAAATATTATTGACAACAGCATATACATATGAACAATTAGTAGATTTGTTTACATATGCTGATATGACAATTACATCAATATCAGATAGAATAAAAAATGATAATTCATTTTATTATAGTACATTGAGTTCATTTTTATTATTTGAAATTCTTCCATTTAAATCAAATGGAGTTGAAGCATATAATGATTTTATATTAGATAAAAAAACTGATAATGAAAACAAATCTCATTATTCATTCCATTGCATTATATTAGATATGATTAGATATATTATGGAAAATAAAATAGTAATAGAGATTGATAAATCAATAGATATATTAGCATCATTGGTGTATATTTTATATCAGGAAATGAATATACATTCTGATCCAGAATTAATATTTTTAATATTTGAAAATAAATACGGTGAAGGAGTTACTGAATTAATACGTGCAAAATATATGGACCTTATCAATAAGAAAATTGATTTTATAGAAATATTAGATATATTTAAATCTATAAAATCAGATAACTTTGAAAAGTTTACTAAATATATGATTAATCATAAAGATAATACAATTAATTCAGGCTATAATGAAGAATCGAAAACAAATGTAATAGATTATAACCATACTATATTATATGGTAATATGAAATTAAGTAAAGATGAATCTTTTGATATAATAAAAGCATTTAATCAATATACATCTGATTATATCAAAAAATATATTAAAAAAGATGTAAATCTATCGTTTACATTATCAGATAATAATATTACATTTATCACATATGAATTAAAATTACCAAATTTGCTATTAATAACAAATGATGGAAATAACAGATATTTTGTGAAATATGACGATGAAATATTTATGTTATTCCAGTTAGAAGGATTCATTGATGCTATAGGTATTTCAATTAATACTAACGAAGATGAATCATCTCATTTCATAATAATCCAAAAAGATAGAAATTTGGGATTTAGATTATATACTGATTTTGAAGAAATTGAAGCTGACCTTGAATTATAATATAGGAGTACACATATGTACAATATAAAATGTGATGAATATCTATCAAATATATACAGTGAACCAAAATTCGATTCATTCATTATTGGTTTTATGGATATAGGGGAAAGAGATCATGTTATAAAAATCGAGAATGGGTTTTTATATCTTGAAAATAAAAAAGGTTGGATACACTATATAGGTGTAAGTAGAGAATATTAGGAATTGACCTAATATTCTCTACTTTTTAACCCTGATAATTTACAGGATAAAATACGTGTATATCTTCGATTCTCTCAGGAATCTTTTGTTGAAATGCTCTCTTTTTACTATCTAAAAGACGTTTTCTTATTGATAATAAAGAAGATAATGATTGAGGTACTTGATATTTTTTAGATAATTTCTTATCTTTTAAAATTGTAATATAATAATCACATAAATCAAGCTTACTATTAATATATGATAATATTAGCATTCTATCATCATTATTCTTCATATCTAAAATTTGTACATCAATATAATCTAATTCTGTACGAGTAATTTCTTTTAGTTTCTTATTTCTGAATCCAAATGCTTCACAAACATAATCTTCTATTGCTTTATTTACAGATTCACAAGTCATATTTATTTTTTTATTCACTGATAGCATTGAATCTGCAGCAACATCATACAAAGAACTTTCTAATGCATTTAAATTATATTTAAGTTTTGTACCATTAGGTAATCTATTTATTAATCTTTTAAATTTCATTCTATTAAGTTGTGTTCTTCTGGTTTGCAAATCTGATATTGTATTTGTAGAAAAATCATATGAATCAGAAATTTCATTAGTTATAGAATTATCTTCATAATTATTTATTTTAGATATCTTATCAACAACAGAAATTAATTGATTTCCATATCCCATCTTTACAACAAAATTATCAGCTCTAAGTTCATTTTTTAATGAAGCTCTATTTTTATTAAATGTACATCCACTTATAATTGGTAAGTATAAAAATTTAATAAATTTATTATTACTCATTATTGCCTTAGTAGTTATAGGTGATGTTGCAATTTTATATTTTAGAACTTTATTTATTTTTGTTGGTATAGCATTTGTATTAACAACATGTCCGATTTCATGTAAAACTAAAGCAGTTAATTCTTCTGCAGTCAAATTAACTATTTTATCGTCAAATATATTAGAATCAATCTCTAATGTCCAATTATCGCAATTTTTCCATAATTCACTAACAAAATCATCTTTATTAGAACCATTCATAATTAATGTTGCTATTTTGTCAACAACAAATTCATCTGGTACAATAGACATTACAAAGAAAGAATCTTTTGTATTATTTTCAATTATGACTGTTTTTATATTAGTATCAAAGCATTCAGATAATATTGATGATATTTCATCAACTTTACTAAAATCTTTACTTTCAAGAATATATCCAAATAACTCTTCAAGTTTATTTTTATATTCTGAAGTTATTACAATAGCCATTTATATTTCACCTCGCTTTTTTATCTTATTTAACTGTTTTTAGCTAATAAATAAGATAAAAAAGTAATACGGAATAATTTTATATTCCGTATTACTTTTTAAAATTTTATAACTAAATTTATTTATTTTATAAATTAATCAAGATCTACAAATTCAGCATTTGTGAAGCTAAGCTCACCCTGAATACCCTGAAGTGAAACGTTCTTATATCTTGATGTTCCCATGATGTATGTCATTGAACCACCTGGGAGATCTGGTGAACGATAAGCACTATTTGCACTTGTTAGGATATGTGTTGAATATTTATAATGCTTGAATGTTAATGTAGTATCATTTGTTGGGAATGGGATAAATCTAAGCTTCTTGCTGTTTACTTTGTAAGCAGAAACAACCTGTACTTTAACATCACCTGATGTCATAATACCATAGCTGTAGTTTAATTTAACACCACCAACCATATCACCATTCTTTACAACCCAGTTAACTTCTGGATCAAGTAAAGCAATGTATTTTGGATTACCATATACAACGAATGTTAAATCCTCAAGTTTAGCTCTATCAGCCATAGCTGTAATAAATCTATCAATTGTGAATTTAAGCTGCTTCTGGATGTATTCATATGGTAATGCAACTGTAACTGTTGATGAATCGCAATCAAATGTCTTCTTAGCGATGAATGGGTTGAAGTCAAGTGGATCAAGTTCAATACCATCATACTTAACGAACTCTTCATCTAACCAATCAAGTACCTGAGAATCTTCCATCTGAATTAATAATTCACCGATGTTGTTATATGTCTTCTTATAAAGATCCATATCAAGTAATGCTTTAGCATCTTCAAGCTCTTCAAGTGTGAAAGGAACATTAGCTCTGAAGCCATCTTCTACTTTCCATTCGAAGTCTTCTCTAGCGTAATCAAATGTTACGGCTCTTTCATTCTTCTCATTGCTGAGATTTCCTGCAAATACAACTTTCTTAATCTGACCTGAAGCTGAACTAATAGAAACAGTCTTAGAAATAAAATCTACATTTCCTGAAATAACATCCTTAACTTCCTGCTGTTTCTTTCCGCTTGAGCCACCTTCATCATCAACTTCTACTGTTGTATTAATAACACCACCAACTAAAGAACCATCTGCAAGGTTAACCCTAATAGGTGTTTTAAGAGGTACTTCAACGTCTTTATCAATAAATACTTTTACAATTCTAAGATCAATTGTAAAGTCTTCTCTAGATGCAACTGTAGCATCTGTAAGATTATCAATAATATCATAACCAAACTGTGGTAATGTAACTTTTGTATCCTTAATTGGTAAACCTTTACCAGCTTTAAAGATTTCCTTATACTCATCATTGAAGAATGCCTGTGGATATTTCCATCTCTTCTTTGACTTTGGATCAACAATATATGTCTGTTCAATCTGTTTCTTGATAATTGGTGACTGAGTAACCTCTGTCTGTACAATATCTTTTGAAACAACTTTAAGCTGACTCTTAACTACTAATGGTAAATCAATAGCCTTAATAGGTAATAAAACGCCAACTCTTGTTGACTCTGTAACAAGGTCATTCTTTACGTTATCAAATAACTGAGAAGCCTGTTCATATAATGTAGCAAAATTACCTGAATCTTCAATTGTTCTTCCTTCACAATAACTCTGAAGATCTGAAAGAATAGAATCTTTAAATGATTCCATAGCTGCATCATTTTTAAGTAATGCATTAATATCATTCATAAAATCATAGCCCTGACCAGACTGGTTAAGACTGTCACAAGCTGATTCGAATGCAGCATCAAAGTTGTTTTTATTCATTCCGTTGGTAAATCCACCAACAGTAGTTGTTTCCTTAAAATCTGTGCCAGATTCTGTTAAAAACGATATCATATTATATACCATCCTTTCTTTATTACATTTTTTAAATATCTGTTAAATTAATATTTATCAAAAAGATATTTAATAAATTACTTATTTATATAAGTTTATTTTTTATTTTATTGTTTTTACTTTTAAATAACTTTTCTTCTTTTTTTCTTATTTTACCTAATAAATCAATATTAAATTGTATTGCTGCTTTCATTCTTTGATAAAATAAAAATGACTCAAAATATGTAGCATTATTAAATTTAATAATCATATAATCATAGGCTAAAGTATTTAAGTTTTTAAAACGATTTATTATATCCTTATATAATCTATTACATTCGATACTATCAGAAACTGTATTGTCTAATCTTGTTATATAAGCAGAAATATTTTCTCTCATATTTATAAAATCTTTAAATAGATTATATTTTCTATATCGTTCTTTTTGGTCTTTATCAGATGAATTATCTGAATTTTGATTCTCAGAATCATTTGAATTATTATCTGAGTCATCATCACCAGCATCTACATCATCAGTATAATCTTCATTATCAGTTTCACTTTCTGTTGAATCTGAATCGTCACTATTACCATCTGAATCTTCGGATTCTTGATTATCATTATCTGAGTCATCATCACCAGCATCTACATCATCAGTGTAGTCTTCTTCATCTGAACTATCATCAGAATCATCATTATTTAATTCATCATCAATTTCAGCGGTATAATCTTCATTATCATCTTCTGATGCATCAGTTGTTTCATTATCATCAACTATATCAGATTCATCATCCTCAGAAGCACCTTTAGTATAGTCTGTTCTTCTAGCACTTAATGGTTTAACATTAACTACTTTAACATTTTTCTTTCTTTCTGGATCTTTAGACGGTGCTTCATATAGAAAATTTTTTTCATAAGGAGTTAAATTTTCATCATCTATCTGAAAACTTACTATCATATAATTTAACACCTCTTTCTAAATATATTTACTATTTACTCTAACACGAAGTCTATCAGATTCAAGTTTGTCTTTAATTCTCATTAAACGATATTTTTCTTTTTGATCACCATTTGCACTAGCATCTGAAATTTTTTCATTACATACATTTATTTCGGTTTCCAGTTCTCTGGCTAATTCATTACGCATTCTTGTTGACTTAAGTTTACTATAATGTCTAGCAACCATAGCAACTGGAACATATGCTAAACTTGCTGATGCTGCTCCACCATATATTAGTGCAATTTTAAACTTATGGAAGATTTCTTTTCTAAATCCCGGTTTTAATAAGAATTCTTTACGACGATTATCATCCATTTCATCTACTTTTTTTACAAAGTTTTTAACACTATCAAGTACACCTTTTGGTCCTTTTGTTATGGCTTTAGCTGCATTTTTAAGTTTTTGTCTTTTTTCTTTACGATTTGCTCGTTTTTCAGTATTTTTAGCATCTATGTCAAGAGCTTTATTCTGAATTTTTGTAGCTAAATCTTCCTTTGGTTTGTCTTTATGAGGAATTTCATTTTCATTATTGTCATCTGATTTTTCCTCATCAGATTTAGTTTCATCAGATGACTTATCTTTTTTTGAATCTTCGTCCTCATCATCATCACTATCATTAGAGTCTTCTAATTCTTTTTGTTGTTTTTTTCGTTGTTCTTCTTTATCTTTTTTTTCTTGCTCTTTAGATTTAGATAATTGTGTATGATTTGCAATAACTTTATTTGGTGAACCATCTTCACTATATTCAAGAGTTAATATTTCAGAATTTATTTTTTCTAATTTATCCATGTATCTTTCAAGTATAGTAGATGTTGCTTCATTTGTTCCATCAAAATATAAATCATTAACACTTTCCTCTATAAGAGCTTCACACATTATCTTTTTAAGCATTAATCTATCATATCTTTCACAGATTAATTCATCATTATAATATGATATATTTTCTGTCTCTTCAAATAATGCTGATACACCATCAGATGAACTTAATATACCCATAGGTGTATATTCTAATTTAATATTATCAATTATATTATCAAAATTTGATACTGATTCATTAAATAATTCATCTATTTTATAACGTAAATTAAAGTTATCAAATGCTGATTCTAATGTATCTTTATTATCTTTAATAATATTACAAGCTATAACACTTTCTGTTAATGTTTTAAAATCAGCTGGAGACATATTTAATGAAAACTTCTTATAATATTTCTTAAGATTTTTCATTAAATTATAACTATCTTTTGTTCTTTCATATATAGGTAAACCTATTGAAAAGAATGTATACGGGTCTGATATATCCTCATATAATGATTCATTAATCATATTATAATGGTCAACATCATTAGTCTTTTCATATGAATAATACATATCACATATTTCAGTTATATAATCATTTGCATTACGTTCTAATGCAAGATGCATTAATTTATTTAAATTCTCAGTATTTTTTACTTTTTCTGTTAATATATTACTAAGTTTTTCAAAATTTGATAATTGTTTTTTAGACATATCTTTTCCATTTTCTTCAATAAAGATATTAACTTTATTTAATTCGGATTCGTACTTATCATAAGGTAATAAAGCAGATTCTACAATGTTTTTATAGAATCCAAATCCGTAAAATGGCTCTGCAAAAATATATCTTGAATTTTCTAATATGGTAGAAAGTTTTTCATTACAATATGATTCTGAATAAACTTTAGCCGTATCCTCAGAAAAATTTTCTTTTAAGCTTTCAAATCTAATAGGTATAGCCTTATTAGGATTTGAATAAAGAATTTCTTCATTATCAAGAATAGCCATTATTTTTCGTACCACCTTTCTTTATTTTATATCAAAATAAGATAAAATCTTTAAATATTTGTTTCATACTATTCTTTTTACAAGTTAAATCTCACTAAAAACAATAGAATAACTATATAAATTTAAAGAGAAAGTGAGGTAAAGATAATGCCTATAACACAAAATTATGACGTTCTCTTAAAGAAAAACGAAAATAATATAGTGTATGAATTATATCCAGTAACGAAAGTCAGTAATATTTTAGTTGGAAATACTTCTACACTAGATAAGACATTAAAAGAACAAGAAAAATTAAATTATACGTATAATGAAGCATTAAAAAAACTTAATGGTATTGAAGATAATGCTGAAGTAAATCAGTTAACATTTTCAACTATAAAAGTTAATAATAAAAAAATATTTGCAAAATATAAAACAGATACTTTATCTTTTGCCGAGGGTAGAAATATAAGTTTAGATGTAGATAATAATGATAATATAATTATAAATGCAAACGCTAATAAAATTGATTTAGCATCAAGTGGTCAAGATGGATTAATGTCTAAATCAGATTATATAAAATTATCAAATATTGAAAAGAATGCCAATAATTATACTCACCCAGTATCTGGTGTAACTGAAGGTGCATATGGATATATGAGAGTTAATAAATATGGACATATAATTGAAGGGATTAGAAAAGCATTACCAGTTGAATTAGGTGGTACTGGTGTTACTAGCTATGATGAATTATTAAAAAAATTACCAAGTAATATAGATACAGAAGTAACTGAAGATAGTGAAAATGCTGTAACAAGTAAAGGTATATATAATGCATTGAAAGGGAAAGCTGATTTAAATCATGGATTACATGTACCTAGTATATCTGATGAAACTGAAAATAGTCTTAGATTTTTAGGTAATGATAATAAGTGGAGAGATATACAAAAATCATCTACATCAAATTACGGTGTTGTAAAATTATCAAATGATTATGAAAATGCAAGTGATAATGATATATTAACGCCATCACAAGTAAGAACTGGTGATGAAAATGTAAAAAAATATGTAGATACAAAAATCAGTGATTTGGTAGGTACTGCAAGTGAAAATTTAGATACCATATATGAACTTGCTGAAGCCGTAACTGATAATAAAAAATTAGTAGATTTAATGGAAAAATCTATAACAAATAAAGTTGATAAAGAAGATGGTAAAGGATTAAGTAGTAATGATTTTTCTGACGAAGATAAATCATCAATTACAAAATCAGTTAATCATATTAATAATAAAGAAAATCCACATAATGTAACAGCTAAGCAAGTAGGTTTAGAAAATGTTACTAATGATACACAGGTTAAAGGATTATCAGAAGGTACAACTGAAGATAATATTGTTGTATTCGGAGAAGATGGATATACAATAAAAGATGGTAAATATAAGGTAAATGCTAACGTACCTGAAAATGCTAAATTCACCGATACAACATATGAATTTAAAACTGAAGTTGATGAGAACTCAAAACCTTTATTAAGATTAATTAATAATGATGGTGTAAAAAATGATATATCAGTTTATGGTTCAGGTGGAACAACTGTAAGTCGAGATGCATATGGAAATATTAAAATTGAGTCTCCAAAGTCTCAAACAATTCCAGATGCTAGTGAAACAACTTCTGGATTATTAACAGCTGAATTATATAATAAATTAATTAATATTGAAGATAATGCTAATAATTATGTTCACCCATTAACAACCGCAACGGTAGGTAGCTATAGAAAAGTAACTATTGATAAATATGGTCATGTTATTAGTGGAGATAGTTCAGTAATTCCAGTTACAGAAGGTGGTACAGGTGCTAATAATGCATCGGATGCTCTTAAAAATTTAGGAATAACTGTAAGTAATACAGAAATTAATCAATTATCAGGTGTTGAAAATAATATTCAAGACCAGTTAGATGGAAAAATAAATTCAGTTAAATTTACAGAGCATACTAATAATAAAAATAATCCTCATAATGTAACAGCATTTCAGATAGGTTTAGATAAAGTTACTAATGATACACAGGTTAAAGGATTATCAGAAGGTACAACTGAAGATAATATTGTTGTATTTGGAAAAGATGGTTATACAATAAAAGATGGCGGTTTAAATTATGAAAAGATATTAAGTAGTGATGATTTAAGTAGTGAATATAAGGATATTAATTCTAATAGTAGTAAGGTCTTTTCACAGGTTGGTGCTTATAATTTATATACTGAGTTAAATAGTAAATTCAATAATTATTCGTTAACAACACATACTCATAGTATATATTCACCAACGAATCATAGCCATAGTAATTATTCATTAACAAATCATACGCATTCACAGTATAGTACAACTAATCATACTCATACTAGTATATTAGATAGTGAAAATAATAAGCCTATAACTGCAACATATAAAAAGTCTGAACTTGCATATGATAGTTATGATTGGTTAACAGTATGGAATGGATATGAATTACGATCTGCAAGTAAAAATGATTTTGCAACATCAGGTCATACACATTCTCAGTATATAACAACAACATCATTTACGAGTGAATATAAAGCAACTGATGCAACGAGTACTACAAAAGTTGTGACACAAGCAGGCGTTCATGATTTATATACTGTGGTGCAAGCAGTTAATAATAAATTCACTAATTATTCATTAACAACACATACACATAGTATATATTCACCAACAAATCACACACATAGTAATTACTCATTAACGAACCATAGTCATTCACAGTATATAACTACAACGTCAATTACAAGTGAATATAATACATCACTCGCCAGTAATAAATTAGCTCTAAGTCAATTGGGTGCATATAACTTATATACTGAATTGAATAATAAATTTTCTAATTATTCATTAATAACACATACTCATAGTATATATTCACCAACGAATCATAGCCATAGTAATTACTCATTAACGAATCATACACATTCTCAGTATATAACAACAACATCATTTACGAGTGAATATAAAGCAACTGATGCAACGAGTACTACAAAAGTTGTGACACAAGCAGGCGTTCATGATTTATATACTGTGGTGCAAGCAGTTAATAATAAATTCACTAATTATTCATTAACAACACATACACATAGTATATATTCACCAACAAATCACACACATAGTAATTACTCATTAACGAACCATAGTCATTCACAGTATATAACTACAACGTCAATTACAAGTGAATATAATACATCACTCGCCAGTAATAAATTAGCTCTAAGTCAATTGGGTGCATATAACTTATATACTGAATTGAATAATAAATTTTCTAATTATTCGTTAGCAACACATACTCATAGTATATATTCACCAACGAATCATAGCCATAGTAATTACTCATTAACGAATCATACGCATTCACAGTATAGTACAACTAATCATACTCATACTAGTATATTAGATACCAATAACAGTAAAACAATAAGTGCGTCATATTCAAAAGCAACACTTGCATATAATGACTACACATATATGGCAGCATGGAATGGGTATGAATTGAGAGCTATATCTAAATCAGATTTTGCAAAAGCAAGTCATGAACATAATGATATCCATTATTTTAAATATGTAAATGACTCTTCAGCTATGAATAAAACGTTATCAATAACAACATCTGTATTTAACGTAACTGGTAATACAACTAGATACCTTAGAGGATTACTTCGAATTACTGGATTTAGAATATGTAACACTAGTAAAACTATTCCTGAGTATTATTGTGGAATTCTTGAATATTTAACATATGCTAGTTCTCCAGGTATTATGAATTTATCAACAGCTCCATTAACTAACTTAACATGGAATCCAGGATTCCATACGGTTCCAAGTACTACAAGTCCTGGAGCAGTAACATTTTCGTTAAAGTTTAAAATGAATTCTTATTCATATATAATGATTGAATATGATAATGATACAACAAATATTTCTATATCATAAGGAGAGTGATTGAAATGAGTAAAAAATTAAATGTTGAATTGCATAAAAAAACTAGTTATGAAGATATGTCTTTATATCCATTAACATATTCTTCTAATGTAATTACTGGTAATGACGAATATCTTGATTCTGTATTGAAAACTCAAAAAAATAAAAATGCAAAGTATGATAAAACATTATTATCTATAGATGGCGTTGAAACAAGATTAAAACAATATGTAGATGACTCATTAGAAAATAAAGTGTCGTTAATTATTGGAAATGAAGTTCCATCTTCATTACCAGATAATATAATATTTGGATTACTAGTTGATTAATATATTGATGAATGTATAGAGATAATCTCTATACATTCATCATTTTTACATTATAAGTAAATGGTAAAAACATAATATTAATTTAAAATTATAGAATGAAAGGAGGTATCATTAAGATGGTATCATTTATAAATGATATAGAAAATGTTGATATGTATTTATTAACAGAAAAGACTCAATTAAGTATTGATAGATCCCTTAATGAAATGAAAAATGATCTTAATTTTCTAAATATTATAGAATATCAAGAATCATGCAATTCATTTTTTGAAGATGGAAATGAAAATACTGAAGTTGAACTTAAAAAGAAATCATTTATATCAAACGCTATTGATAGAGTTCTTAAAATTTTAAAGAATATAAAAGATTATATAAAAACTTTATTAGAAAGTTTCTCTACAAGTTTTGGTGATAAGCTTACAACAGCTGACTATATGCAATCAAGTACGGCTCAAGCACAATTTTCTACTGATATAAAATATATAACAGATTTTATAGATAAGAAATATCTTGAAGCTAGACCATTAGTTAAAAAAATTGCTAAACTTACAAATAAAGATGCTGAATCTGTCGCAAGGTTTTGTGATTCAGTTACAAATTTTGTGCATAAAAAAGGTAAAACTATACTTAAAGTCGGTGCAATTTTAACTTTAGCAAGACTTCTTAAAAAAAGAATGAATGATTTTCTTAATCTTAGTGATGAAACTCAAGATATATTAAATCAAATTAAAGGAAAAAACTTGGAAGGTGCACATGTAAGTCTTATTGGTAAATTTGCAAACAGCATATTTGGACTTTCAAGACTTTCTGGTGAAGTAATGAATTCATTGAATAGTTCAATTAAATTATTTAATAAATATTCAAAATAAAAGAAAGGTGTGAAAAATAATGAATATAGTTAATGGATATTTAAGTGAAGCTGAAAAAGCTGATTATATTGCATTAGAAAATGCATATATTAATCTTGATAAAGCTTGCTTAGCTTATAATACATTTTCAAATATGAGAGATCTTAAAATTAGAGATATTGAATTAAGATGTACATGTGAATCTGCAACATATGATGATTTACAAGCATATTTTGAAGCAGAAGCTGAAAAAACAAATAATGACGAAAAAGGATTAATTCGTAGAATTTGGGATGCTATAGTAAGTTTGTTTACAAGTATCAAACAAGTTTTATTTGGTAAAAAGAAAGTAGATATTGATAATGCAGTAAATGAACATGGTGACGAATCAGTAAACGTTAATAGTGAAGGCTGTGGTATTATTAAAAAATTCACTGGCTTGTTTGATAGAACTAAGAAAGCTGTTGAAAATAAAGATATTGAAGAAGGAACAAAAATTGCATCTGAAGTAACAAGTGATAACGAAAAGTTAAAAAAAGTTGGTCTTGTTGCTGTGGCTGGTGCCGCAACCGTAGCTATTACTGTTAAAGAACTTGGTAATATTTATAATTTAGCCAATACGGCTACAAATTTTTTATCAGGAAAAGCTAAAGAGTTTTCTAAAACTGAAAATGATGGTAAATTAAAAGCATTCACTAAAAATGTTGCTAGTAATTTATTCAAGATATTTTCTAAATTTACTAGTCTTATTTGTAAAGCTATTAGATCAGTTCTTTCTTCAGAAAAGTTATTAGAAGAAGCTGAAAAGTTAGATAAAAAAGCAGAAAAAAATATTGAAAATACACAAAAGAATTCTAAAAACTTAAAATATGAAATTAATAAAATTAAATATACATTAAATGAAAAGAAATCTCAGTTAAAGAATTCTACTGATACCAAAGAAAAGAGAAACCTTCAAAAAGAAATTGATAAATTAGATAAAGACCTTAGAGAAAAAACGATGCAACTTAAAAACCAAAATGTAAAAAATGGTAAAAAGAATGCATCGACAATAAACAAAGCTAATGCGTTAAGAGGCGAAGCTGAAAATAAGGCATTAAAAGAACAAGATAAGATGGATAAAAAAGAAGCACAGAAAAACAAAAAGAAAAATAATAAGGATAATGAAGAAGATAATGATGATGAGAATACAAATGAATCAGTATTAGATATTCTCGGATTCGACATTCCTGATGAAATCATTAGTGAAGGTGCTATTGAAGATGACAGAAATGAAATTCTTGATTTATTTGAGTCTATTTTATAAAATAAAAAAGGAGATGATTTGAAATGATACATGCATTTGAAGAATATTTAAAAATTTCTAATGAGTATGATATTAAAGCAAAAAAGATAGATGCATATCTTGAAAATGCTAAAAGAGAATTATTAATCAATTTAAAGCAGTCAGAACTTAAAGTAATTGAAGAATCTGGTACAGATGATGATTTAACTTTACTTAAAGAAGCTGCAGAAGAAGGATTTGTCGCTAAGATAAAATCTGCAATTAAAGCAATTATAGATGCTTTCGTTAAATTCATGACAGATCTTAAAGATAGAGTTGTAAGAGTTATTGTTACACAGAAATCTAGAAATACTTTAAGACAGATTGAAAAGAAAGTTAAATTAACTCCTTTCTTGTCAAAGAGAAAAGTTAAGATTGACAAAGTCGAAGATCAGATTAAAGTTATTAGAGAATTCGAAGCAAAATGCGATAAAGAAACAGCTAAAGCTCTTTCTAAACTCAAATCTGCTGACGATATTCAAATCGGTGCTTTAAGAGATACATTTGATAATAAGTTTAGAAAAGTTTGTATGGCATCAGCTGCTGCAACAACTGTAACATTAGGTATGTTAGTTTCAATTATTAATAAACAGATTGAATCTCTTCCATCAGCAATAACAGATATCGAAAGAGAAAATTCAGGTGCACTGAAAAAACTTATGGATAGTGCGATTGATGATGAAGCCGCTGCAACATGCAAAGCTGCAATGACAGCTGCTGCTAATTTTAGAACAAAATTAGCAAAAACAGAAGCAAATATATATGTTGATTCTTTAGGAGATAATATTGCTGTTGCTAAAAAAGCATTAAAGATAGATAAAACTGTAACTGCAAAGAATACTCTTACTGGTGAATCAGTTGAAGATGAGGATTATGACGATTATACAATGGAGTCTGAATATGGTGATTTTGATTTTGATGAAGCATTAGCAATGCTAGAATCAGATACATCATTAGCATCATATAGTAGATCTCAAATCATTCCTTCAAGTCTTGGAAAGAAAAATGAAATCATTCCTTCAAGTCTTGGAAAGAAAAATGAAATCATTCCTTCAAGTAAGAAAGAACTTATTATTGATGGTAATTATAAAGAAATTAAAGATAATAAATTTTTTGATAAATTAAAAAAACATAAAATGTCAAAAGGAGAAATTTTTACTATTTCTGCTATAGGAGCATATGTTGGAACTAAGGTAGTTGTAGGTGCTATAATTCCTGCAGTAATTAAATCAAATATAAGAAAACTTCTTAAATTATATGAAAAAATGCATCCAGATTGTATTCCTTTTGGAAATTTAACTAAAGAGACATATAATTATGATGAAGCTTCAGAAATAAAATATGCATTAGCAAATTATAAAGAACTTCCTAATGATTCATTAGGACGAATTGCTGAACAAAATGCATATGCAAATGATAAGAAATACAATACTAAATTTATTGTATTTAAGGATGATCATGATAAAGTTGTAATGTATATTCAGAAAAATAAATTATATCTCAATAAAGGAAAATATGAATTATTCATTAATAATAATAGTTACAATAAGCATCGTGATTACTATATGGCTGCAATGGCATTGAGTGAAGGTATCGGTCATGAAGCACTCAATAGATTTACTGACGATATGGAAAAAGTTTATAATGCTAATAAAAAATTCATAAAGGAAACTAATATGTTAAAAGAAAGCTATAATGATGATATTAACGATATTATTGACACATATGAAAGTGCCGATGATATTATTGATAGAATTGATAGTGAAGAAACATATAATGAATTCGAAGAGGAAGCTATGGATTTTCTTGGAGAAGATTACTATGAAGAAAGCTATGATGATGAACTCGATGCCGATTCATTATTAGCAGATTTAGATAATATTTTAGACTAATATTAAAATACAAGTGTGTGAATTAAAAAGCACACACTTGTATTTTTTAAAGTATATTCTATGAAAGTGAGGAATTATAAATGGATATTTTCTATGAATATTTAATAGAAGCAAATAAAGCTTTAGATAATTATACAGAACTTAGTGAATATCAATCACTTTTTGAAGCTACAAAATCAGAAGAAATCGCTGAAATTGAAGTTAATAATAAAAAAGCCGTTGAAAAATCTGAATCTTTATTTAAAAAAGCTATTAATGTAATTAGAGGTATATTAGATAAAATCAGAGATGCAATAACTAATTTCTTTGATTATCTAAAATTATCAACAAATGAAAAATCAGCATATAATAAATTTAAAAATGCGATTAAAAATGATCCAGAACTTGGAAATAAAAAGGTTACTGTAAAAGTATACCAAGATATTACAAAAACATATGATGCTGCAATTAAAAGAGCTGAAGATGCATATGAAGCATATAAAAAGGATGAAGCTGCTAATAGACCTGATTTGATGAAAGAGATTCAGGGTGATGTAAAAAAAGGTGTTAAAGTTGTGACAAAAACTGTCACATTAAATGCATTACTTCATATAATAAATGATGACATTAATGCCGCTAAATTAATGACAACAGCTATTAAATCAGATAATCGTGTTCTTGATTATCTTGAAGATCAATTTGGTGAAAAAGGTGCTAAAAAGATTAAACGTGTTGCTAAATCAAGATCAAGTCTTATTGGTATGAGAAGATTTATTGCTACATTACGTAGAGATGAATCGAAATGTTTAATTGAATCAGTTCAAGGAAGTTTAACTGATGCTATCGGACTTGTTAGATCTGCAGCAAAAGTTGCTCCAGATGAAACTAAAGAGATAATAGGTGCTGGTATTGATGTTGCTAAAATAGGTGCTGGATCATCTATAAAACGTAAAATGAGTGAAGCAAATCCTATTACAAGAATGAAAAATAAACGTTATGAAAAAAAAGTTAATAGCACCATAGATAGTATTGATGCAATGGGTAATTCAATAAAAAAAAGTGGTGATATATTAAAATCAGGATTTTCAAACTTAGGTAATTTTACATCTAAAGAAAGTGGTGATGATATGTATTCTATGTATAATAATGAAGATATATTTAAAGAATTCGAAGAGGAAGCTATGAATTTCCTTGGTGATGAATATTATAATGAAGGTGCAAACTATAATGTTGCAACTAAATTTAAAGATGTTAAACATGAATGTAGACGTAAATTTTATCTTGCAAAAAAATGTATAAGACAAAAAAAATACAAAGAATCAGTTAAATATTTAGCTGACGCAAAGGAATCAATAACTGAATTGAAAGTATGTCTTAATGAAACAGTTAATAATCCAGATTCAACAATTACAGAAGTTGCTATCGGAATTTTATTTTCTGCAATACATGATTTTTCGGATGACTTAGATCTTTGTGCAGTACTTGCATTAGAATCATTAGTTAATGTAAGTAAAATGAAATATATTCAAAATATACAAAGATTAGCATTTGTATTTGTTAAACTTGTTAATGAAATACGAATGTTTAAAAATTCAGTAGATCAAAGTGAAAACATAACTATAGCAAATTTCAACCCATATCTAAATAGAGTACGAGCTGAACTTAATAAATTAGAAAATTTATTCAATAAAACTATTGACGCAGTGGCTAAATTAGATGCTGGTATTTATGAAAAGAGATATGTTGAATTAATGACTCCTGCAGAAAAAGAAAAATATGATGAATCTAGAGAAAAACTTTTGAACGAAATTCAAACAATTAAAACAGAATCCGTATATGATGATGATTTTATGTTAGAAGAAACTGATTTTGATGATCAATTTTTAGAATCATTATTTTAATAAGAAAAGAGGTGTTTTATGCACCTCTTTTCTTTATTCCTATATTATATCCATTTTTATTAAAAAACATTAAAATAAGATAAATATTAATTTAATGAAAGGAGAAATATAATTATGATTAACGTAAGTTATATTCATCAGTTTGATGAAATAGATAAGATTAATAGTGATTATATGGAAGCTAAAAATGAAATAGATTCTATTTATGAACCAATTCTTTTTTTAAAAGAAAAAATTGAAAATGAAATTTTCTTTAATGAAAGTATAGATGAAGACCTTGTTATGTATGAAAATATGAAGGAAGATTTCTTTACTAGAATTGGTAATACCATAATAAAAATTATTAAACGTTGTCGTGAATTTATTGAAGAAAAGGTAGATGCTATCAGACAATTTTCTTGGAATAGAAAATCTGACCTTGATAAAAAAGAGATGATACTTAAAAAATGCCCTAATCTTTCAGAACGTGTTAAAGTAGCATTGGATGAAAATGTTATTGATTTAAGTTCATTAAAAGACTTTAAAGATTTCAATGAAAACTATTTAAGAATGTTAGATGAAATAGATAAAGCTGAAGATGAAAGTAAGTTTAGAAAAAAATGGGAAGGTTTAAAGAAAAAATTTAGTGACAATGCAGATACAATTATTAAAGCAGGTCAAGTTGCTACTGCAATTATAACAATTGCTGGTTTATTGACTCTTGGTAAAAAGATTAGAAATGACATAAATAAAGTCGATATTAATCAGATGGCTGATCAAGCTAGAGTTACTCATGAAGCAACAGAACGTAAGATAGATGCTCTCAAAAAGATGAATGAAAAAAAAGATGGCTTAGAGGTTCCACATTGGAAGGGTTATATGTTAGCCGAAATGGCTGCTGACAATGAAAAAATCACTAAAGGTTATGTTTCTAAAATGGCATCTCTTAAAGTGAAAGCAACATCTATGGTTGATAAGATGTATTCAACAGTTCTTCCAAAAGCATCAGAAAAGAATTCTAAAAAGATAATGAATAATGCTCAAACAAAATATACAAATATTGCAAATGCTGCAAAAAATACTTATACTAAAATTGATAAACAAAATCTTGATAAGGCTAGAGCAACTGAATATGCTAAGCGTGTAGGTATTCATCAATTTTCAAATGATTATCCTACTGCGAAAAAATAATCTATAAAAAGGAAGTGATATAATGAATAATAATATATTACAAAGTTTTGTATTAGATTCTTTATCAAAATTTAATGAATTTAATGTACTTGAAAGTATGCGTATTTCTAATGAAATATTGAAAAAACAATACTCTTCAACATTAGTTAATAGATTAGATTTACCATTAGAATTTATGGATAAAATATTAAATTCATATAAAGATGTTTCTGAATATAATGAAAAACTTAATGATTCTTTTACAAAAATTTATACATCACCAAAGATTAATGAAGTACCAGTATCAGTACTTGTATATGATATTTCAGAAGTATCTAAAATTAGACCAAAATATCTTCTGGAATTCATCAAAACATTACAAAAAATGTTAAATGATGCTGTTAATGATAAATTAAATGATAAGAATTTAATTAGATTAAAATCGGCAAAATTTGAAAATGCTGTAAAATGTCAATTAGTTGAAACAACATTGCCAGAATTTGTATCAGAAAAAGATATAGTTTTATACGATAATAAAATGGTTCAACAAGTAAATAGTCAATATATTTCTACTGTAATATTACCATTTTTACGTTCTTATGATTATACTTTTAATAATATGAGTAAATTATCACAAGATATTCAAAATGATATTATAGATGCTTTTACAAGTATTGAACTATTTTCTAAAACCGTAACTTCTTTAACAGAAAGAAATCTTAATTTAAATCCTAAAAAAACTTCTGAAGTATTAAGTGTTGGAGCAAAACTAACATATGATTTTTCTATATATATGATTAGTATGTATATGAGAAAAATTTCTGCTTTAATAAATAATACAAAAGAATACTTTGAATTGAACGCTAAGTTATCAAGATATTTTCCAGATTTAGAACATATGCTTCATGAATCTGTTATTGATGGTAAACCAGATTTAAGAGATGAAGAAATTGTATGTTCATTACTTAGGGGTAATTCTGATATCTTTTCAGTGTTATATTCTAAAACATATGATTATTATAAATCAAATTTAAATGTTGCTCAGGGTAATGATTTAGGTGATTATTTTCATAGTATCATTGATGATGAAGTGTCTGCATATGAATATGATAAAATTCCATATAAAAATATCGGATATATTCTAGTAGAAATTGATTCAGGTTTATATTATATTATAAAAAATCTTGAAGATCCTGATGAACCACTTGATAAGATTATTGCTGGTTCAGCTTTGTATCCAGGTATATCTAAAATGATTTTACCTGTACTTAAAACAATTGATTCAGTTAGATATTATGACGAGAACGAATCTTTTACTTCAGCAGATATATTTATGAGTATAATGAGTGAATTACGAGATGGTGATAAATATATTCGTAAGTTTGCTCGTAGTTTTGAGCTTATATATAATAAATTAGTAGGTATTCAGAAAGCTATTTCTGATAATACTAATAACCATTATGAAAATGAAACAAGAAATATTGAAACACTTGAATGGCTTAGAAAGTTTGAAAGTGATTATAGAAATTCTGTGTTATTAATAGGTAAAGCTTTGATAAATCGTGTTTTAAATTTAAGTAGTATTATTGAAAGAATTGATAATGGTAATTATACAACTAGTATAGATGATTTGCTTCATGAATCTGTTGATTACTTAGACTATGTATTTGAAAGTATGTATGATATTATAAAAGAGGAAGGTATTATTGATGTTAATAAAATTTATTGTGATACAATGAATGAATCTATGAATAAAATTATAGATACAAGTGAGTTTTCATTATTTAGTGAGGCTGATGAAAATCAGAATAATAATACTAATAATAATGGAAATAATAATCAGAATAATACACAAAATAACAATAATACATCAAATCAGAATAATAATAATCAGAATACTAACAATAATTCACAAAATAATAACAACCAGAATAATAATAACAATCAAAACAATAACCAAAACCAGAACAATAATTCACAAAATAATAATCAAAATGATAATAAAACTAATGAAGATAAAAAGAATAATATTATTGACAGGATTCTTAAGTTTTTAGATACAATAGTTGATAAATTAACTAAGAATACAGTAAAACAACGTAATTTTATTAATAATGAAGAGAATATATCTTATTTAACATCTAGAAAATATATTAATAATTCAATTGATAATTTCCATAGATATCAGACAAATATCACGTTCCAGACAGCATTATCTAATATAGCTGATGGGTTAAATTCAATTGATGTTAATAATATTAATAAGGATAATGTCTTATCTGTTTATTTAGATAAAACTAGAAAAACTGATTCTAGTAAGTTAATAAATAATATTAATAACGGAGAAAAAAATATGGGTAAGGCAATGACTGAGTATTATAAGTTTATGTATGGTAGTCAAGATGTAGTAACTATTTCAAATGGAGAATTAGAAAATACCATTAAAGGTGAAAATGGTATGATAGCTTATTGTAAAGATTTCTTCAATAATTACACAACAACTGTTAAAAACTCAAAAAATAATATTAAAAATAAAATTACGTCATTGAATGATAAACTTAATGATAAAAATAATTCTGGAATTATGACTGAGTTATCAAGAATTGTTCAAACAGATATTGGTGCTATTACTAATGCTTATCGTGATAAGGCATATGAATATTTTGCAATTTTGGAAAAGTATGCAAATGAAAATCCAAATAAAAAGAATAACAACAATTCTCAAAATAATAACAACCAGAATAACGATAATAACAATCAAAACAATAATTCACAAAATAATGGTTAATAAAAAAGGATACTGGAAATATTTCCAGTATCCTTTTACTATCCTTTTACAAATGTACAAGAAACATATGGTGAAAATTCATCACCATTTTTTTTAAAATATATATCTTTACTACATAAAATATATGTTCCTTTATATTTTCTACTTAGTTTTGTATCTTCAAATTCTATAATAAATTTTTTATTTGGTTCTATAGCAGATAAATCTATGTCAACCATATTTAATACTATTTTAACTTCTTTACTTTTTAATTGTGCATCATATTCAGATAAATAATATTCATTTAAACCAAGATTTTCTATTATTGAATTTTGAACAGCATCATTGTCACTCTTTGTAAATTTTACATCATCATTATTATAAGATATAAATGTAACATCATTACCAACGATTATATCATTACTAATTGATTCATTTAATATTTTCATCGTTTCAGAATTTATCACTATATAATTATCAGTATTATTATTATATTTTTTAACACTTCCTACTTGTTTTGTCATAATACCACCATACTCTGGTATAATTATATACGTATTCTTTTTTTCATTCTTTTGGTATGCTGTACATTCTGATTTAAAATTTAATATATACGTATAATTTAAATCAAAATATATAAGACTTCCTCTTTTATATAAACCATAATATGCATCTAAATATTTTAATGATTGTGTTAATGTAAGAGGAGGAATTATAAGTTGTTTATACATAGTTTTATTTTCTATTGGTGACATTAATACATTATTTATAGAAGATCTTGTACACATATATGCAATTGCATTTGTTACAGTTGCATCTCTTAATACACAATTCATTTTTTCTTTAGTACGTTTTATGAGTGATGATTTAAAAAAGTATAATTCTATATTATTTATTGTAGCATTTAACTCATTTTCATCTCCATCAGAATATATCTGATTTCTGAGTTTTTCTTCTAAATCATTATCATCATCATCCAGTATTAAAGAAAATGTATCATTGATAAAATCACTATAATATGATGAACGTTCTCCCATTTCATTTATTTCATATTTTTGCATTCTTAATTTAAATTTAACTGTATTTTTATTCTTCAATATCTTATAATATATAGAAGATTCTAATACTAAATTTATATTAAATATTGGAAAAGCATTAGATAAGTATCTGTTTAAAATATTAATATTTGAAATACGTGTATTGGGTAACACATATTTTTCTTTTTCATTTTCATATAAAATATAAAATTCTGTTATCGTATATTTATATCTTACAATTTTGTCATTTTCATCTAATAATGGCATAAATTTCACCTCGTTTAAAATATTAATTATTAGTTTCAATGGTTATAAAAGAGAGTACATTTTTATGTACTCTCTTTGTAATTATTATTTTTTCAGTTCATCAATATAAGATGAAATCTTTAATGCTCTAGTATATTCAACTGATTCTTTTAATAATGCTTTATTCTTTTTGTATATAGGTTTCATTTCAGCTAAAAATCTATTTATAGATTCATGTGCAATGCCCGTACTTAATGCCATTTCAGCCATATAATAATTATAGTATTTCTTAAAACTTGAATCGACTATAACGAATGTAAATTCAGGTTTATAATCTATAACTTCTCTACTTGTACTAGAATTTCTACTAGTACTAATATAATCTCCATAAAAGTCATTAGATGTTCCTGCATTATATCTTATAGTTCCATTATTTCTATATGTTAATGCTATATACATCACGGGTTTATTTTTATATTTATACACAATATATTTATTATTCTTTTTATCATCTGATTTAATAGGTTTAATCATACAACCAATCATATTTACTTCATCTTGACCGTATGTTTGCTTTGTTAATTCATTGAAAGGGATACAATTTGGATAAATTTTTTCATATAGTTTAAATACGTTCTTTAATTCACGTTTCTTCTTTAAACCAATTACGCCTCCTACAACAAGAGGAGCAAACACGGCAAGGGTTAACGCACCGAGTATAACAAGTTCTTGAGTTTCAGAGTCTTCAACAAGATAATCATCAAAATCAAAAACTGATTCGTTAGCAAGTTTATCATTAGCTCTTTTTTTAACTTCTTTTTTATCACCAAAAAATTTTCTAATTTTTCCATCTTTTTTATTACTTCCGGTTTCTTCTGATGACTTAACTATATCATTACCAAATAATTTACTCTTCTCTCTAATAGCTTTGCTATTTGCTTTCATATCAAGTTCAGCTTCATGTTGCTCATTTTTCATTTTTGCAGTTTTCTTAAACTCTTCATCTCTATATGATTTACCACTTTTAGTCACATTTGCTCTTCTCAGTTTTAAACTATCACTTCTATTTGCATTTTGAATATCAGCAGCATTCTGACTCATAACACCACCTAATGCCTTTAAATCATTAACACTACCATTACGTTGAATAACTGAAACTATATCAGTTTCAATTTTACTACGGCACCAGTTACAACTTTGAGCATTAATGTTACTTATTTCCATAATAGCTTTAACCTGATTAATGTATTCTTTATCTTCTTTATTTAAAAAATGCTTTCCGGTTGCAGCTTTATACAAAGTTTTTGCATCTTTCTGAGTATTAAACTTCAAATATCTAGAATTCTTTTCATTAAGAACTTTCTCTAAATTTTGGAGATATTTACTTGTTGCAACTTCTTCTTCACCAAGTTTAAGATAATTCTCGTACTCTTTAGATGCTTTATTTTTTGCAACTTTTTTACTTACGCCTGTAGCCACAACAGCGGTACCAGCAACAATAGCAGCTCCAATACCTAAAGCTTTTAATGTACCTTTATATTTTTCAATAACACTTTCAGGTTCTTTTCCAGCTTCTACATCACTAATAGCTTGTTCACGTGCTTTTCGTAATTCTTCAACTCTAGCAGACTGAACAGGAACTTCTGCATCTGGATTACTATTTACAAGGTTTTTATGCTCTTCTTCTTTTTTCCTTCTTGATCCACCTGTAAAAAGTGTCTTAATTTTCTCTATCAAGTTTTGTATAGCTTTGATAATAGTTGTAAATATGCCAGAACTTTGTTTTTCTTCATTTTGTTCAGATTCATAAAAAATATCTATAGATGCATTTAGATTATATATGATACCATTCATTTGTTCATATGTAATCTCATCTTCTAAATTTAATGCATATAAATTCATTATTTCTTCACACCTTTCGTTTTAGTTTATTAATTTAATGTAAAAATAAAAAAAAAGAAGACAACCTAGGTTGTCTTCTTTTCTAATTTAATAAACTCTCAATTCGTAAAGGTGATTCACTAAATAATTCTTTATTTATCTTCATCAATGAATTTATATCAACTCTATCAATTAATTGATTTTTTATACTTAAAATTTGAGAATCATTTAATTCATCTATTCTACTAAATAAATCAATTGACTTAAAATTATTAATTATATCTTCTTGTATGTCTTCTTTAAAAATATTTTTAAGAATTTCTATTGATTTTGTATTTGCTGTTATAGTATTATTATTAATTCCATCTTTTATCATAGATATTATAGTTTTAACGCCAATACCTCTAATAGATAGTATGCTTCTATATTTTTCTCCTATACAAGAAAGAATTAACGAATAAAAAGAACTATTATTATTTATTTCTGGTTGTGGTGTTAATACACGAGTTTTATTAAGTATTGCAATATATGATTCTGGATTGTATGAAACGGTTAATCCAGTATTTATACCTCTATTAATATACGTTGCTAAAAAATTCTTTACATAATAATACTGTGTATCTAAAATATCACCGCTTATAATTAAATTTTTTCTTTCAGGCTCTATATTAGATACAATATACGGTACCAAATTTGAATCTATATTCTCAGAATTTATCATATATACACCTGGAACAAAATCTAATATTGTTTTTACATTCTTTAATATTTCTTCTTGTAATGATTCTGTTAAAAGAACTATATTAGGATTAGTATTATATTTAGTATAATAATAAGATCTATAGTCTTCATTATATTTACTTTCATTATAACTACCAATTGTTGAATTAAAACTTGTTGCATACAAATATATCTTTGTATCTAAACCATTATTTCTAAAAAATTCTCTATAATGAGCTGCAATATTTATAATATCTGCAACCATTGTCGTTTTGAAATTTGGATACGATATTAATTTTTTTTCTAAATCTTTAGTCGTTGTAAGATATTTCCAAACAGTTTCTAAATTTATAAAACAAGAAACTTTATCAGATGGTGATAAAAAATTTAATGTTGATATGAGGCTATCATAATCAACATATTTCATTTTTATCATATTAAAATAAACTCCAAATGGATTAACTAATTCCATCATAATAATTACCATCCTCTTTTATATTTTTATTTTAATACACAGTTTTACGAATAAAAAAACTCGTGAGAAATTATTCTCACGAGTTCATATTTATTTGTTCATTCTAGTATTAATGGATAGAACCATTACGAATAATCTGACGCTGTATCTGACTATATACATTTTCACCACAATACTGGTCTTTCTTTTTCTGTACAATACGATTTACCGCATATTCTACATTACCTTCTGCATCGGAAATCCATTTTGTTTTATCCTTCTTAATCTCTACAACAAATTTCTGATTTGGATTAGATGTATCAATCAACATATCATGCATTACACGAATTGGATCAATAATCATAATTACTAAATCATCATCTTTATTTTCTCTTCTCATAGGCTTGCATAATTTTGTAAGCTCATTTACAGACTGAGATGTCATTCTGTAATCTCTTCTCCAACTTGTGCTTCTAAAATAACCTAAGTCATTTTTATCAAAAGCATACTTACATAATAATGCCCAATATGGACTCTTTAATGAACAAGTTTTATCTTCTTCATCTTCTCTAAAGATAGAAGAGATATCATTCATTGATTTTTCTTTTTCCATTACATCTTTACTCATAATAATGATAAATGGAATAAATCCTGAATTCTTATTAAACTTTAATGAACTCAAATGGATTTTTACTTCAGGCTCATCTTTTAAACCTCTATTACGAATATCTTTCGTAATTCTGTTAAAATTGTCCTGGATGAATTTTTCACAATCCTTTGTTGTAATTGTTAACTTTGCATCATTACGGTCGATGCTAACCTTTGCTTTGAAATCGAATAAATCACTCATTTCAAATTCCTCCTTTAATTTTATTTTTTATATAAATTATATACATTTATCATTTGTATATACTTATATACATTAATATATTATATAGATATTTTTAATATCTCTTAACTGGGCTAGTTGGATTCGAACCAACGTAATGCAGGAGTCAAAGTCCTGTGCCTTACCGCTTGGCGATAGCCCATTATTTTTTTTTACTAAAATATTGTATATCCATAAATATTTTTTTATGGATATACAATAATTATTTTATCTATATAGAATTTATATTTAAAAGAATTTATCGTGTATAAAATTGGTGTCCAACTTCATCAGTAAATATTTTATTTAAATATGACCAGTCACCACCAAATCTAAAATATAATGAACCATACACGGTATCTTCTGTACTTGACATTAATGCGAGATTACAAGCGTCAATTGTTGATTGGCTAACCTCGACTTTCGAAATTCGTCCATCTGATACTGGACTAAACTGGTGCGGTTGATATACAACATCAACTATATTGTTAGGGAAGTCTTTATGTTCAACCCTATTTAAAATTACTTGTGCAACGTGTAATTTACACTTAACAGCAGTATCATAATTGACTCCTTCAGGATCATCACCTGTTACTTCTGCTTCTACACATTTTGTAAACACTCTCCATTCTTCTTCAGATTGGATTATGTATCTGTAATCTGTATTATTAATAGTTTCTTCAACAGTTGTCTCAACTTCGGTTGTATTTTCTTCAGTGGTTGTTTCCTCAGTTGTTAATTCTGTTGTTTCAATTGTTGTTTCTTCTGATGTAGATTCTTCGATCATTATTTCCTCTACAGTTGAAGTTTCTTTTTCTTCTCCTTCCGTTGTTTCTTCTGAATTATTCGTTGTATCAAATAATTCAGCTCTTAATTGTTGTTTCTCGACAGGAGTGATAATAGCCTTAACTAATTCACTACTAACTTCTGGTTTATCTAACGATAAACTAGTTGTCTCTTTAGTTTCTTTAGTTTGTGCCTCATTTGTTGTTTTTCCAAATGAAATATTATGACACCAAACCATAGTCACGAAAAGAATTATAAATATACTTAAATTCTTTAATCTCTCCTTTCTTACCTTTTCGTGATCAACCACTTTCTCATTGATAGATATTTCGATCGACTTTTGGTCTTTCATATTTTTCTATCTCCTTTCTGTGTTTTGTTTTCTAGGTCCTTTTGTTATAATATTCGCGAATTATAAATTTGTTATATTATATATTCAAAATTATAACTTACATATGAACTCCATATATATAATATATAAACATATCTCAGTTCTAAAAATATGCTTAAAAAACATTTTTCTAATAATTAAAAATATAAAAGAAAGGTGGATAATATATATGAATAAAATTATATTCAATGATGCTACATCAATGAATTGTATCACAGATATACCAGAACAAACAATGGTTGAGGTAAAAGGTAAAGGTGTTAAAGCCATAATAATAACAGTTGCCGATTCATTAATGAGTATTAAAAAAGCATTCACAGATACAGTTCGAACATCATTAATTAAAATACGAAATGAAGATACTGGAGTAGTTAATGAGTATAGTGGATATACTAATTTAGTGAGCATTTCGTATGATCCTTCAGTATCATCCAGTGATGAAGTATATATTGTAACAATGTCATTACCAGTTGATATTGAATCCCTCATCAATAGTATTTCTAATACGATTGAAGATATTAAGAGAGATATGAATTCAACAAATATCCTCATTGAGAATCATAGTAGTGAGATGGCTCAATTTAATATGGTTACTGAAAATTTAACTTTAGGTATGAGTAATATAAATAAAGATATTCAAACTATTAACGAAAATACAGTTAATTTAGATGATAATATCAGTAAAATTAATACTTCCGTATCTGAATTAAAAAATTCAACAGATGATTCAATTAAAGATATATATAAAAATATTGATAATATGAATCAAGAAACTGATAAAACAACAAATATATTTACTAATAAGATTAATGATATAACAGATAAAATCAATGAAATAACTACAGTTCCTGATATAAATTCAATGTCATTAGAGGAAGCCAAAGAATATAAAATTAATCAATCAAAAATTACTCTAGAAGAGTTTCTTGCAGCAAATCCAATAACATCATCTTGTCATGGAAAAACTGAAAAGAAATATTCTATAACATCTGATAAACAACAATATTTATCAATGATGATTATGATGACATCTTTAGCTGTTCAAAAAGGTATTGAATATCAGCCATCGTGGAATGCAACTGGAGAAGCTTGTACATACGATTGGGCATTAGATGAATTACAACAATTAGCTATTGAAATAGAAACAGTCGTTAGACCTTTAATTTCTAAACAACAAAAAATTGAAAAAGAAATTAAAAATTGTACTACGATTGATGAAGTTAAAAATATTACATTTGATTATGTCATTTAATTAGAAATAAGATAGTATGGAAAAAATCCATACTATCTTATTTTATTTTTCACATATTTTTAATATTTTTATTGAGGTGAAATTTAATGGAAAAAAATATAAATGCTACATTTATAGCAGACCTACATATTGGGGCTATGCCTCTAGAACAGACTAAAAAAGAATTTACAATAATAGAAGATTTTTATAATAAAAATAAATCAATTGATTTAACCGTTATTGGTGGTGATTTTTTTGATCATAAACTATATGCAAATAGTGAATATATATCATTTGCATTATATGCTATGAATTTTATTTGTAATCATAGTAAATATGTTAGAGTTATTTATGGAACAAAATCACACGAATGGGATCAATATACAATTTTTAATCTAATAAATTCTTGTGACTATAAAGTAATTAAACATGCGATGACTGAAGAAATACTTGGATTTAATATACTTTATTTACCAGAAGAACATATTTATGATAAAACGGAATATTACAGTGAATACTTTAATGAAGATAATAGATACGATTATGTATTTGGGCATGGTGTAATAGAAGAGGTTATGACAGAAGCAGTTAGGCATACCGACCAAAAAACTGAAAGATTAAGAGTACCAATCTTTAAATCATCTGAATTAAGTAGAATATGTAAAGGAAAAGTATATTTTGGACATTATCATATTTATAGTAATATAGATGATAAAATTTTTTATTGTGGTAGTTTTTCGAGATATAAATTCGGTGAAGAAAAAGAAAAAGGATTTATATATTTTAAATATAATAAAAAGAAATACAGTGAAATGCTGGTAAATAATACAGAGGCATTAAATTATGTAACAATAGGATTTGGATTTAATGATAAAATATTATATGATGAAAATGCTTTTTATGATAAACTTCAAAAAATAAAAGATAATAAAAATTTAGTTTATGATAAATTACGAATTATGGTAAATATTCCTGAAGATCATGATAATCCAGATTTTATATTAAAAATATTACAAGATACTTTTAGAAATGATGATACAATAAAAGTAAATATTGTGAATGGATATATTAAAAAATTAAGGGAAACATCAAAACAAAAAGTAAAAGACTTTATGAATTTATATGGATTTTTATTTGATAAAGAATTACCTTTAGAAGAAAAAACAAGATTATATTTAATCGAACATGATAATTACGAATTATCATCAGAAAAAATTAAAAAATATAATACAGAAAAATTACAAGATATATTAAAAGAATAAATAAGATAGTATGGATTTTTCCATACTATCTTATTTTTATATATTAAAAGTTGAAAAAGAATATAAATTTATTTATACAATTTCTTTTAGTCTACCACGCATATTCGGCGTTTGTGTCTTTTGATCTAATGCTTTATTCATAGCACCAACTTTTATGTTACCCATATTAATATTTAATGCAGGTTCATTATTTTTAGCTTTATTCATTGCATTAGCCATTTCACTAAGCATAAGACTATTAGCAGACTGCATATCAATAGCAAATTCTCTATTTAATCTTGCAATCTTCTGCTGAATCTCAGCATCTTTCTGATATTGTCCAATAACAGATGATGCGTTCATTTTATCTTTTTTAGCCTTATTTGCAGCTAATTGATTTTCATGATTCTTTGCATTTTTAGCAGCAACGTTAGCATCATGAGCAAGTCTATTAGCAACACCATGTGTACCAAATTCGGCATCGTGTTTAGCAGAATTCATTACAGTATTATATTTTTTTGAAGCAATTGAATACTTCTTTCTAAATTCACCCTCAGTTCTTCTAGCTTTTTGAAGTTGATCAACTTTTTTATTTAATTCTACCTGTAAAGAATTAATTTGTTTATCTTTATTTAAACCGGTTTTAGTTAAACTCTGAATTTTTTCAGATAACTTATCAACATCACCTTGTAATTTACTAGATAAATTTTCTGCTACATTTAAATCTTTTCTAAGTGAAGTTATTTCTTGTTGAGCCATCTTACCATAATCATATAATGCTTTATTATTATCTTCTAATTCTCTATTTTTACGCATCTCAGCGTCAAGAGCTTTTCTTCTAGAAGCAGCAATTTTTTTATAAACAAATACGTCATTTTCAGCTTTTTTAATTTGTGTATTTTTATGTTTTCCATATGCATAAAATCCAGCACCGACTGTTATAACAGCTCCTGTAATTGCAACACCTTTAATAAGTTTTGTGCTCTTTTTCTTATATTCTTTATGAACTGTTTCATAGTCTTCACCATTCTCAAGTTTCTTTTTACCTTCATTATAGGCATCCTCAAGCTTCTTCTGATCAACAACTTTTATTTTTTGTTTAGCAGCTTGAGGATTTTTTTGGATCTGTTCTGCGAGTTCTTTTTCTTTTTTTTCATTTTTCTTAAAAAATGATAAAAATCCATCTCTAATAGTTGTAAAAATTTGTACAATTGCATTGTATATGTTACTAAGAACATCTGCTACTGATTCGGTAATTTCATATAACATATCATCATCATCAGATTCAATACAAGATTCCATACATAGTACACAATCATTAAGTGTACCCAAGTATCCAGTAATTGCATCATCCTGAATATCCATCATATTTTCATACATAATATTATACATGTATATACCACCTTTCTTTTTATAATATTTAATTATTTGTTTTTATATAAAATAATGAAAAAATGATAAGAAAATAATACTATTTGGTATTATTTTCTTATCTATCACTATTAATTATTATATTTTTGAATTGAAAGAAGTATATATAAAAATATAGCTTTTTTATAATTTACTCTTGAAGCTTCTCTTGTATATTTATTATGTATACCAGATGCTTCAGCCCATTTATCAAGAGTTGATTTTATTAATTTTATATTTTTATTATTAGAATTAGTCTTTTTAAACATAGCCATACCCCATGTTAAAAAATATGAACTATTTATATTTTGTGGAGACTTATGTTCATCATAAAGATATAAAAATAATACTGCTTCTAAAAACTTTTGTAAACTATCGCTATTTTTATCAACAAGTATTAACGTCAAATAATATCTACAATCACTAACACCAATTCCACATATTTTAGCAGCTGCTTCAGCACGTTTAATATCAACACCATTTGTTAATATTGGTAATAATATTCGTCTTGATATATTTTCAACTTGTGATGTTGCATTTGTAACATCATCTAAAATAGGTGTATCATCATCATAAGTATCATTTGTTATTGAAACAGCTAATCCTTTAGCATTATTTTTATAATATTCAGTAGCTATTTTTTTTATCATTGATTTTTGGTCATTATGAATACGCTGAATAAAACGTACAATTTCAGTATCATATGCTTCATTAAATTCAGATTGTAAGAACTTAAAACTTCTTTGAATACTTTCAACTAATGTAGCAAAAAGATTTCCTTTTTTCTTCATTAAGAATTTATCAGTCAAATTATCCATTGTATATTGCATAACTGGACGTTTAACACCATATTTAAAACTCATATTAAATACAGATGGATATACAGCTAATGCATAAATAGATAATGCTGAATTGAGTCCTTTAACATCACGCTTCATATAATAATATCGTATACAAAAATAAAATAAAAACAAAACAGGATTACCATGAAGATATTTAAAATCTTTAGCATTTGAATTTAATACTTTTGTCATTTCTTTTGTTTTACTTATGACATCGTTTGAATCTAAATTAAATATACTGAAAAATATTCGTTTATCATCATCACCAAATGGAATTAAATCCATTGGTCCAGCTTCTGTTAATTTTGTTATATTTCTATTTATATAATTACCTATTTCTTTTTTAAAAGTTCTATCTTTTTGTGGATCTGCAAGAGTTCCATCAACTATTGGGGCAAGATAATCTTTCATTATATGTAATTCACCATTAGCTTCCATAAATAATTCATCAAACATAAATGATGAACTTTCATTAAAGTTTTCATTAAAAAACACTTTATTTCACCAGCCTTTTTCATATTTAATAATATTATTAAAAACTTGTTTTTAATAATATTTAATGATGAAAGGAGTTATTTATATGGTAAAAAAGTATAAAAAAATTAAATTTCTTATATTCTTAAAATTTGTATTTTTAATAATATCAACATTTTTATTATTTATAGGAATTGAATTTTTGTTTTCATTATTCACATTGAATAATTTTGGTGAGAAATATAATATATATTTATTTTATGTGATGCTCGGATGTGTAAATTTAATATTACATAATATTATTCATAATGTGATTATTAAATTATCTAAAGTAGAGGAGGAATCAAAAAATGAATAAAAATATCAGAATTGCTTTTGATATAGATGATACTATAACAAACGCTGTTGGAATTTATAATTATTCTCTTACTTCTGAATTTATAAAGATGAAAGGAATAACAAAAGATGAATTTATATCAAATAATAATAGGTATAAAGAAGAATATGAAAGTTTTTCATTTCCAAGAGTAGTAAATTCAGTACCACCGATGTTATATATTAAAGAATTCATGACAGTACTTATAGAATTTGGATTTGAACTTTTTATAATTACAAAAAGAGATAGAAATTATAATAAAACAGCATATACTGGAGAATTAATGTATCAAGATACAATAAAATGGTTTCATTTAAATAAAATACCTATAGAGCCCGAAAATATGTTTTTCGGTTGTCAAGATAAAGCAAAAACTTGTGTCGCTAATGAAATAAGTATACTTTTTGAAAACGAACCTGATAATATCGTAAATGTAAGTAGAGTTTGTCCTGTGATATTTCCAGTATATCCTTATAATATTTTTACATATGCATATGATGGTTGTTTCCCATTAAATAATACATTACGATATATTTATGCATATGAATCTGGTACTTTTAATTCATTACAATTAGCATTGTTGACATTACCCAAATATAATGAATATTATCGAGAGCATCTAGAAGAATTACAAGATTTAGCATCAAATAAAAATATTTATAAAATGAAAGATAGATTTTATAAATTAAGAATGACAAAAGAAGAAGATAGTTGACATTTGTCAACTATCTTCTTTATTATCATTTTTATGTTTATTTGGTGGTTCTGTTGGAAGATTTCGAATTTCAGTCATTAGTTTTTTAACAAAACCATTTCCCTTCTCTTCAACATATTTAGCATATCGTGCTTCTATAGATTGGAGTGATATCAAGTCTATATATTCTTTTTCACTCCATTTGTTATATTCATCGGTTATATATGCTTTAATATCTTCTTTATCAGATTCTATTAATAATGACACATTTTTATTTGTAGAGTCTAATGACAATTCTACCTTGTTTAATGCAACAGTATGCTTTTCTATTTCTAAACTAAGTGAATCAATATTTTTCTTATTTAAACTAGCATTCTCTTTAAGTTCATTTTTGACATTAGATTCAAACTGTTTAATGTCATCACTCATTTGTTCTATAGATTTTGTTATGATTTCTATATTTGAACATACGTCATCAACTTTTTTCTTATAGTTTTCTTCGTCATTTTCTTCGTGTTCTTCTTTAATTATTTTACCTCTCATTTCATTATCATACATAGTTTTATATTTTTTTGCTTTTTTATAAAAAGCAAATATTCCACTAATAAATCCAGTAATAATAACTAGTGCGGTACCTAATTGAAAATGATTCAGGTATGATATTATCTGATTATTCATTTATATTTCTCACCTCACAATAAAATTTTTTAAATATTTGTTCTTTAATATTTGGGTTCTGAAGGATATATTGTTTATGAATATATTATTTTCTAAAGTTTCATTATTTTATATAAAAAACAAATAATTAAAAATGATATGTATTCTTCATAGCAAGAATTCCCTATTATTTAAAAACAATAATTATAAATAAGAAATACATTTTTCAAAAAAGGAGGTCTTTAATTATGCCTAATACAGTACAAATCGTACCAGATTACTCATATCCTTACGTAAAGACTGTTCTCAATGATAATACTGTTAGAAATACACTTGATGATGATGCTATTTCTAATTCAACAATTGAGAATCTTAATTATATCGCTGTTTTTACATCAAGTAAGGGTGTAGATAATAAATTAATACGTAAAAGTGCTTTAAGTTCATTCCATTCAGCTTATGGTTATTCTAATTATAAACTTTATGGTCAGCCATTTATGATGGCAGAAGCTCTTTTATCAAATCCAAACACAAACGTTTGGTGTATGCGTGTTATGCCTGAAGATGCAACATACTCTCATGCAGTTGTTTCACTCTGGTATAAGGCAGATAAAGAAAATAAGAAATTTAATATTAAAATGACATCAAAAGCACTTGCAAATGGTGGAGATGTCGACCTTACTAATATTGAATCTATCAGAAAGGGTGGATTAAAATTAGATGGTGCTGATGTTGGTGGTGTTTATAAAGATACTGAAGGATATACTCAGGTTCCATTTATGGTTGTTAATTCAGATGGTAGAGGTAAGTATGGTAATAATATAAGATGGAGAATTGCATTAAACACAGAATACGAAAAGAAGTATGGTGTTAAATTATATTCTTTTGAAATTATTGATACTGAAAATGGTTCTGAAACAATTGCAAGATATGTTGGTGGATTAACAACATCATCAAAAACAACAGAAGCTACATTAATCAATGATGTTCTTGAAGATGTAACTATTGGATTGGCTCCAGTATATATTCATGTATTTGAAGAAAATATTGAAGCAATGTATGACGAATATGTTAAATTCTGTAAAGAAGTTAAAGATGATAATCCTCTTGAATCAGTTGTAATTCCATCTTTAGATGAATTTGACCCATTATTCGGTAAAGATATAGCTAGAAACAAAGTTAAAGTTGCTGCTAATCAGCCATATATTACATTTGTTGAACAGTTAACAGATGAAATTAATCAGGAAGCAGAAGATTTCGATGCAACTAAATATACATCTGTTCCTGATCCAAAGAAAGAAGCTAACATCACAGATGAGAAATTCATTTATGTTGATGATGTTACAGGTAATGCATTAAATGGTGGTACAGATGGTGCATTTGATGCTTCTAATGATTCTGAAGCTAGAACTCAGGCTATTAATGAAGCATATATCAAAGCATTTAGTGGAGAATATGATAAATTAATTATGGCTCCTAGACGTATTCAGGCTGAAGCATTATTTGATGCTAACTATGATATTTCTGTAAAGAAATGTCTTGTTAAATTAGCATTATTCAGAAAAGACGCTATTTGTTATATGGATGCAGGTATTATGGATACATTAACAGAGTCTGATGTAAATTCAATGGAAGGTATATTTGATGATACTATTAATAGTATGGATGAGCAGTACAAAGTATTTGCTTCTAAATTAATCTCTATGAACTTACAGGATTATAAGATTAAAGAATCATCTACAGGAAAACGTGTAGCTGTAACAACAACATATTATCTTGCTTTACGTCATCCATCACATGTTATTAATAATGGTAGACATATTCCAATGGTTAATGAATATTGCACATTATCAGGACATATTAGAAATTCACTTAAACCATCTGTTGAATTATATGAAAAAGATTTAATGGATAGATTATATTTAAGCAGATTTAACTATTTTGAATGTGTTGATGAAGATACATTTGTTCGTGCAACACAGAATACTTTCCAAGAGGAAGATTCTGATTTACTTGAAGAAAATAATGTAAGTGTTCTTATGTGGTTAAAGAGACATGTTGAAGAAGATGCTAGAGACCAGCATTATAAATTTACTTCAGCAACAACCAGAACAGATTTTGCTCAGTATATTAAGCAGAAATATCGTAGTATGGTTGGTAAAGAACTTGAGTCATTAGATATTCAGTATAAAGTTAACGAATTTGAATATAACAGATCTATTGTACATGCATATCTTGCAGTTACATTTAGACCATTAGCAAAACAGACAATCCTTGAAATTGATGTTAATAGACGTCAGTATGATGAGGAAACTGAAAATGCTACAGAATAAAGAAAGGAGTGTGTAAATTATGGCTGTTACAATTCAGACAAATGCACATAAAGCGGACAACGCCGACATTACAAAATATAGTTTAATGCTCGGTGGATTAAATGTTACTCGTGATGCATTAAATCAGTATGACCCACTGATTACTGGTTACGGACGTTTATTTATGGTTCGTAAGCCAAACTTATTTAATAAGATTCTCAGTGATGAATTTAATAAATTTAAACATATCCTAGAGTATGGTAATACTGGTATTTCAGGTATTAACGATGTTGACCTTAGTAGTACACAGATTAAAGGTGGATATGTTGGACGTGAATTCGATATTCCAACACTTGCAACAGATAGTACAAATGGATTTTCAATTAAAACATTTGAATTCTCTGGTTCACCAATTCGTGAAGTACTTCACTTCTGGGTTAATGGTATATCAGATTTACAATCAGGTTTCGCTCATTATGGCGGACTTATTCAAGATGGTAAATTAGCATATAAACAGGCTAACCATACAGCAGAGTTTATATATGTTGTAACTGATAGAACAGGTATGAAAGTTGAATATGCTTGCCAATTCTGTAACTGCTTCCCTAAGGGATATAAAAACGACCAGTTCAACTATGATGCAGGCAGCCACGAGTATGTTGATACAACAGTTGAATTCTATGGAACAAAATATGAATCAGCTGAAATCAATGCTAAAGCTGCTATATTACTTCAGAATTATCAGATTCTCGTTAACTCACTTGAGTTTAACTCTGGTCTCGATGATGTAGTAAGTACAGCTGATGGTGTATTAACACCAACAGGATATAATCAGAAAACAGGTAAAATTGAAAACCAGAGTGTTATCAACTACCGTAATGCTGATAAGTCATATGACTATGACACATATAATAAAACAACTCCATCTTATACTACAAAAGGTAGAGATTTATAAAAAAGAGTTTGGATTTATTATGAATAATAAAAGTAGTACAGTGAATATTCACTGTACTACTTTTTTATCTTTTTAAATCTTGAATAAGATCAGATGAAACCTTGTTAATTGGTTCATATTTTATTGTATGTATATCATAATATAAATCATTTATTGTAGCTGCTTTACAATATGATTTATATCCATTTTCAGTTTCTTTAATTTTAATATTTTTAAATTTACATTTATCGCATTTTATTTCTGATTTATTTGTATTAATATTATGGTATGCGTTCTTCATTAAAGTTTGTAATTTCTTTTTCAATTCTTTTTTAGTTTCACCATTAGAAACTAGAGATAGACCATTCATTGGACATATTGAGTTACATATCGTAGCTTTATTTATTTTATTAATAACCATTTTTTCAACTTCTTTTGCCATTATTACATTATCAACATATCCTATTACAATTACATCACCACTATATGTTATACCATATATTATATATGGTTTTGACATTTTATCTATAGATTTTTCATTTAATAATTTTTTCGTATACATATGCATCATTTCTCCTTTAAATATAATATAATTAATATAACGTAAAATAAAATATTATAATTAAAAAATTCAGATATAAAAAACAATGGTATAAAGTACTTTATTTTCAGTATATAAAGTAATATATTTAGTGAGGTGAAAACATGAGTGAATATTTAAATACAAATATAAATATACCATTAGATAAAATAATTAATTCAGAATATTATAATAATAATATCATAGAAAGTTCAAAAATCAATAATGATGATTTGAATAATGATAATATTAACGCCAATATAATTTCTAGTATTAATAAAGATGGTAATATAAATTATCTTTGTGTAACAACGAATACATCGCAACCTTATTTTTGCCTACTTAAAGAAGAAGAGATAAAAGAAATTTTAAATAGAAAGGAAGGTTAAATTTTATGAATAATGACATTACTGAAGAATTTTCTATTGCTAATATGGCACCAGTAGTTCCAGTAACAGGTGGTGAAGAAGGAATAATATCTAAAAATAAAAATGATATAGAAAATTTAATGGATAATGATAATGCTGAAATTATAGATTTACCAGATAATACAAAATTTAATAATGAAATAATTGATATTCATGAATATTCTTTTGATGATTTAGATAGAGTTGCTAATATGAATGAATCTGCAACTGCAGCTTATTTTATAGGATATTTTACAACAGTAGGATTAGTAAGTGCTGTTACATCAACTAAACTATCAATTGATTATGGAAAAATCAGAAAAGCCATAAAACTTTATGAAGAGAATAATAAACTTCCATTTAAATCAACAGAATTAAAATATCAACAATTTAGCATGAAACCATTTAAAGATAAAATTGAAACTACGAAAAAATTAAATATGATTTCAGCTCTTATGAAAAAAATAACATATAATTCAGTTTGTACAATGGCTGTTTTGAAGGGTGAAGATGATAAAGAACGTCCAATATTTAGATTTTATAATAACGCCAATAATAAAAATGCTAATAATTTATATGTTGAAATAATAGATAGCGAAATGCAGAAACATAAAGATTATTGTTATGCTCTAGTATCATTAAAAACTGGAAAAGAACTTGGAAATATTAGAGTTTGGGCAGATGATATTATTGAAAAGTATAGAGAAAAAACAAAATCAGATATAGTAAATAAAAATATTAACGAAGCATATAATTCTTTATCATTAGATTCAAAGAATATTATGACTGAAGAAGATGTTAACGATTCATCAATAATATTTAGTGAAAAAGTTATTAATGAAATGAATACCATTAAACAAAAGAAAGATAGATTATATAAAAAAATGTATGAATCTTTACTTAATGGAAATAATATTGATACATTAATGACTGAATATACTAATTTATTATCTGCAGAAAGAGATTTTTTTGTAGAGGCTACTAAAGGAAAACAACAAAAGAATGATAAAGGGGAAATAGTTCCAGATGTTTGTCCAAAATGTGGTTCAAAAATCGGTATATTTAGTAAGGGTGAACCAGTTTATTTATGCACAAACAAAGATTGTAAAAAATTCTTTGGTGTAGTTCCTGTACCAAAATCACTTTTAAAAGAAAATACATTAGATATATATTCATTTGAAAAAGTTGAAGATATTGATTGGTATAGCAATGATGATGATTTAGTTAAGGAATCTAAAAATATTGCAGATGATATGGTTGATATTATTAAGACATTAAATGAAAAAGGATATAAAACAAAATATTCATCTCCAGGTTATCCATCAGAAAGAATAAAAAAAGATATGTATCGTGATGGTATATATAAAGATAAATTATATACAACAGCAAGAGTTGTATTTGCCAAGATATATGAATTTAAGGAAATTCCTAAACATTGGAGATCTGAGATTTTAGATGGTGATAAGATTGCATTATATGTTATTAATCCAACATATAAAATTACAGATGGTTTACCAAAAGATGCCTTTTATAAATGGAAAGCAAAATATATGTATAATTTAAAATCTTGGGCAGATTCACTTCCAAAATATGGTGAAGAAGATAAAAAAGATGATGTTAAATTAGTAGAATCATCTGATGAAGTACTTAACGATTTAATGAGTAAATTATATGTAGAAAGTTTATAAAAAATATTAATGTACTGAGAGATTTTTTTATGTCTCTCAGTACATTTTTACTAATATTTACTTATTAATCCTATTAAAAACAATAATATAAATTATATCTAGAAAGGAGTTGATTGGATTGAGTAGTGTTGTAGAAGATATTAAATCAATATTAAAATCATTTTCAAAGGTTAGTAATACAATAAATAATCAGAGAACAAAAAGTATTGCTCGTGGTGCAAACGATCAAAGTTTTCAGTTTCCTTGTTTAATTTCAGATTCTATTGAAATAAGTACAGCAACGACATTAACAAGAATGCTTGACAGAATGTATGCACAATTTGTCCAGATTTATTTATCTGGTGTTGGTATTATTGATCTTGATTTAATACAGAACCCTAGACAGTTTATTGCACAATATCAGTCTAATTTTAATTTTGAATCTACTGAAGATGAAATTAGTGACGAAGTTGCTGATTTAATTTATGATGAGGCAGTAGAATATTTGCACGAATCAGTATTTACAGGTGAACCTGTAATATATATGAATAAAAATAGGACTGCTGGATTAATATTTACAGAATCTGAGACAGTTCCAGTATTTGTATCTATAAAGAATAGAGAAAATTCTAGACCTTATCTTTCAGGTTTTAATACAGATGGAATTATGACAGAAGCTGATAATTCAAGAGCTGATATGATTAATGCGTATTTAAATAATAAAACTGCAGATAAAGATTTAAAACAATCTGAAATACTTATAAAGCAGTCACAAAATACGAAAGTTCCTCAGATTTCAAATGGTGATATTAAAAAAGTAAATGATATGCAACCATTTTCACTTGAATTAAAAGTTTTTGCTACAAAAGGTGAATCATCTTTAGGTCAGTATATAACATTTAACGTAGGTGTTAAAACATTTTTACATCTTATTAAATCTAATGATATGTCAATGAATATTGCATATGTATTAAAAAATAATAATAAGATGTTTAATTTCTTAAGATGGACAACTGGTGAAATATCATTATTCAAAGATTTAATTTTCCATATAGATGATATGAACTTTGATATGGTTAATAAATCAGGTGGAAATAAGTATTTCCCAATGTTAAAGAAACTTAAACAGAACAGACTTAAAATTTCAGGTTCAAAAGGTGTTACTAATAAAGCACCATTTGCAACTTTAGTTATTTCGTCTGTAGAATATAATGATATTTTAAATAACTATGGTTATGACCTTAAAAATTTAGCTATTGCTAAAAAACTTATGAATGAATTATTCTTAATGACATTCATTATAGTAGATGAAGGTACACAAACAATTGATATTTTATTTGATCATTATACTTATGGATTCCAGACATATTCATTAGAATCTCTTGAAAGAGAAGTAACTATGAGTTCAAATAAACTTGGTAAAGAGTTAACAAGAATGCTTGGAACAAACTAATGATTGGAGGTGTTATGAAATGAATGCATTATTAAATGACTCGGTAATGATTATCAAAGAAGGAACAACTGATAAATATAACGATATTTTAGCAGTACTTGAAGATGCTAACTCTCCAATTACCAGAGAATATAGAGAAAAACTTTATCAATCTGTAATTGATAAATCACATATTGATTTTGGAGATATACCAAAATCAAAAGGTGATATAAAAGCTTATAGTGGATATGGAGCAATGACTGAAACTCTTAACACATTGCTTAAATTTGCAAATGACCAAAATTCAAAAGAACTTAAGTCATATATTAATACGATAATGGTATCAATTCAAAATATTGAACGACTTAAATCTTTATATCAAAAAGGCTTTAGTACAAATAATGACTATGTTATCGTTGAATATAATACTTTCGTATTTACTTGTGTTGAAGCAACAACATCTCTGTTATATAATTTCATAGATTTTGTTAAAACACCTTCATCACCATCATATAATATCGTATTAAAGAATACTAAATATCGTGCAGATTTATTTTATATTGAACAGCTTGAAAAGTTTAATAGAGTTAATAACAACTCAAATTATTCAAAATTCTTATCAACAACTATTAATTCTGGTAAAGAGAATTTCTTTGGTGTTGATGATGCAATGATAATTGGTATTGGAGCAGTTACAGCTATAGCATTATCTATAGTACCTGTAACTAGATCATTAATTTACAATTTTAAAGAATTAAAAAGACGATTATCAGAATCTACTGCATTAATGGCTTATTATCTTGAAATGAATAAATCAGTTGTCGAAGCCAATGCAGAAATAAAACCTGATAAGAAAAAGAAGATTATATCTAAACAGGAAAAATTACGTACAACTCTCCTTAAGATATCTGATAAAATGCGTGTTTCTAGTGTAAAAGCTGAAGAGATGTCTAAAAAAACATTATCAAATGATAATAAAGTTATATCAATGGATTCACTTAAAGATGACGTTGACAATAGTGATTATTCATTTATGTAATTGAGAAAGGAGGAGTTGAAATGTATATTAAAAATAATTTAAATTCATTTTTAGAAATGGTTGATAGTTCTTCTGTTGATTTTGATGAAATTGATGATGATTGTATTGAAGAAGGATTTATAAATGAATTAGAAAAAGAATCTTGTCATATAAAAGAATTCTTTTATTGTAATGATTGTAAATCAACAATAAAAGATATTTATTGTAAAATTCGTAATAATGAAATTCCATATAATAAAGTTGAAACTATTGATGTAAATAAAATTGTTGCAACTTATAAAGAATATAATACTAGAATGATTACATTTATAAATAAAATTTTAGATACTAATAGAGATGTAGATGGAATCATTGAAGATAAAATTAATAGAGCTATTAAAAGAGATAAAGAATTTATTGATGATTTATTTGATGAAACTGAAAGTGAATATACAATAAATGAAGCTATGATGAATATTGAATATTTAATAGATTTAAATAAAGATATCAATTCATATATATCATCTATTGATTCATTTAATAAATATGAATGTGATGATAACCTTAAATCTTTATGTAAAAAACTTTATGCAAAAAGTACAGGTAAATTTGTTCATAAATTATTAAAATCAATATTCAAATGCTTTGATAATATAAAAGAAAGTGTAAAAGTTAGAGAATCCGTTGTTAAAAAACCTGAAGTAGATGAAGATAAAATGGATATTTTCTAATATTAAACAAAGAAAGTATATAGGATTAACCTATATACTTTCTTTTTACCCATCATTTTGGTATTGAAAACATTACTTTAATGATTTAAATGAGAAAGGAGGAAACAAACAATGAGTAGTTCTTCTAGAGCTAAAGCGTTTGCTAAACCTTATAAAACCGAAAAGGTTAAAAATATGAATACTAAATGGATTAATAACGCAATTAAATCTATCGGTATTTCATCTTCTAAAGTTTTTAAAGATATAGCACCAAACATATTTGATGCTAGTGAAACTGTTAGAAGCTCTGCTAAGAGTGCTAAAGATTTAATACGTAAAAATGCTAATATTAATATCATACGTTCAGAATTAGAAAAAAATAAATTTATACGGTATGGTAAAAAAGCTATAGATAACTCTTTAGCAGACCTTAAATCAGGTAAATTTAACAATCAGGATAGAGTTGCCGAAGAAATGGAAAAAGAATATAATCTGGATGAATTTGAAAGTTCATTTGGCGATATAGATTCTGATGTTACTATAAATTATAATGATACTGCTTCTTCAGAAGCAACATTATTGATGAATGAATCAATAAATAAGCAAACTGAATCTACATTAAAAGCTAGTAAAGCTACAATAGATACTATTATATCTGTAAGTTCTGCTGGTTTATTACAAAATCAGCAAATGGGTAATGAGATATTAAACCATCTTACAAATATTAATTCAACATTGGCATCTATGCTTTCATTCCAACAAGAAAATACACTGAAGATGTATGAAACAGCTACTGCATATTTTGAAAAAGTTGGTTCTAAGATAGATGATAACGACTCATCAAGCGATGATTGGAGAAATGGATCAAGATTTGTAAAAAATGGATTCAGTACTTATGAATATAAGAATTATCTTAAGAAATCAATATCAAAGACATTAAAAGATAGTCCAATTGGGTTTATGGGTGATATGTTAAATGATGAAGATTTATTAAATCATCTTGTATCAAATCCATTAGGAATGATGACCGATACTATCGTTAAGAAAATGATTCCTAATATGATAGCCCAAAATATTAAAAGTATGGATCAAGCATTTGCAGACTTTATGCCTGAAATGTTATCTAAGGTAGCTCTTTGGAAAAATGACAAAAATGGTGGTCTTCAAGGTATATTTAAACGTGCTGTTGGTAATATATTCGGTATAGATGTAAAACAATTAAATTCTATTTCATCTGAAAGAAAAGTAAATAAAGATGCAGCTATATTTGATAAACGTACACAAAATGCCGTTGTTGAGGTTATACCAAAGTATTTAAGAGAAAGTACTGCATATCTTAAAACAATAGCAATGCATTTTGATAAAAAAGGTGCAGAAAGAAATATTAATGACTCTGATACATTTAGTATAGAGAAAGGTGGTTATATTAAATATTCTGATATAGATAAGGATATAACAAATAAAATCACTGAATCTGTTGTTAGTGTATTTAGATCATCAGAGTTTGGAAAAGCTATTGAACAAGGTATATCTGAATTAAAAGTAAAAGACCAGAAAAACTTCGAACCTGTATTAGAGCAATTAGCAATGATGATAGAAAATTCTTCTGCTAATATAAATGCTGGAGATTTACGTTCTGGTAGTGAAATGGATAATATTCTCAAGAATATTAACTATAAAACTAAAAATCAAGAATTATTATTACGTGAGATTTTAACACAACTTGCTGATAATAAAAGTTTTAGTTTATCACTAGGAGGATTACGTCTCAAATCTAAAGATGCATTTAATCAAGCTCTTACAGAAATAGAAAATAATGAGTATGGTAATCTTTATTCTTCTTCTTATAATAACAATGATGATATTCGTGGAACGGTATATAAAAAGAAAGGTTATACTAAATTATTCGAAAATCAAGAAAAAGCTAGAAAATCGGCTAATCGAGAAGAAGATAAACAAATAAAAGAATATGAGAAAGGTAAAAAGAACCTTTCTAGAATGTCTAAAAATCAGATTCGTAATATAGCTGGTTCTGGTATATCATATAATCGTTATATCAAAGCAGACCAAGTTAGTGATGAACAAGACATAATCACAAGAACTACAGGACATATTAAAAATACAATGTGGGGAATGATGTTTGGTGATCCTAAAACAGCAATGTCTGAATTTAGTGCAATATTCACTGACCAATTAAAGTCTCTACATGATTCAATGAAGAAAAATTTCTTTAATCCTTTAAAAGAAAGTATCTTTGGTAAAAAGAATGATAAAGGTTATAAAGAAAACGGTTTATTTGCATCTGCTTCTAATTCATTTAAAGATATAATGAATGAATTTAAGAGTCAAATAAATGGTAAAGAATATATTGATAGTAAAGGTGAGAAACACGCTGCTAAAAAAGAATCTGTAATAAGTAACATGAAGAATATTTTTACAAGTATTCGTGATGGAATTACAAAAAAGCTTTTTGGGAAAAAAGTTGAGGGTGATGAAGATGAAAAGGGAGAAAAGATAAAAAAAGCTGGTGAAAAGGCTGGTAAATCAATAACAGGATTTATTGGCACTATTCGTTCTGGATTAGCTGGATGGAGTGAAGCTTTATTTGGTAAAGATCCAGAAAAAGATGAAAAACAAACAGCTGACAATATTAAAAAAATGATAATGGATCGAATGCCAGACTCAATAACAGGTGGTATAGTTGGTCTTGGTGTTGGAGCAATGTCAGGTGGACTTCTAGGTACATTAATAGGTGGTCCTCTTGGTGGAATGGCAATCGGTACTTTAACAGGATTCTTTAGAAAATCTGAAAGATTCCAAACATTTCTGTTTGGTGAAAAAGATGAAGAAACTGGTGAAAGATTAGGCGGAATCATCTCAAATAAAGTCCAAACTTTTGTAAAAGAAAATAAAAATTTATTAATTGGTGGTGCTGCCGTTGGTATGGCTAAAAATGTCATACTTGGTAAAAGTGGTGGAATATTAGGTGCATTAGTTGGTGGTCCAATTGCTGGTGCAATAATGGGTATTGGAACAACAATGCTATTTAAATCAAAAACATTTAATGAATTTTTATTTGGTAATGAAGAAGAAGGACGAAAAGGACTTTTAGGAAGTTTTAAAGGAATTCTTACTAAATTTAATAAATCTGATAGCAAAGAAAATACTAGTATGAAGAAAAAACTAGGTATGGGTATAGTAGGTGCTGCAGGTGGTGCATTAACTGGAGCATTAATATCTAAAGTTGGTATAATGGGTGCTATGCTTGGTCCTGGTGGTCTTATTGGTGGTGCTTTAGTCGGATTGGGATTGTCAATTAAAGCTCAGGAATCTGGATTTAGAGAATGGCTTTTTGGTAGTAAAGAAAAAGATGAGAATGGTAATAAGAAAAAAGTTGGTGTTCTTGAAAAGTTTGGAAACTACTTAAAAGTAAATGTTTTCAGTCCAATTGCAACAAGGGCTAAATATATTTATAAAGATATTCAAAATACTATAAAATATGATGTACTTGAAGTTACCAGATTAGCTTTTAAACCATTAGCAGATGGTATAGCAAATTTTGTTACTGGAACTAAGAAAAAAGGAAAAGAAGTTTTCTCAAAGATTGGAGAAACTGTAGCTAATAAAATTAAACCGGTTTTTGAAGCTATAACAAAACCTATTGCAAAAGTTGTTGACTCTGCAGCTTCATTATTATATGAAGGAAGCAAAACTATTGCAACTTTCCCATTCAAAGTATTAGGATTAATAACAAAAGCAACAACATCAGGTGTTGGAAAAATAGTTGGTGGTGTTCATAAATACTTAATTAAACCTGTTAGAAGATTTATATTTAAAGGATTAAAAACTATATTTAATGCATATATGGTTATACCTAGATTATTATGGTCTGGAACCAAATTTCTTGGTCGTAAAACTTTAAATATAACCGGTAAAGCCAATAACAAAATTGGAAACGTAATTCATAATTGGAATGTCAGACGTGATGCTAAACGTGAAGAAATCGAACAATCTGATATGCCAGACAATTATAGTAGTTTGAAAAAACGTAGAAAAGCTGCTCGTGCAAGAAATAAAACTGAACTCAGAGATAATAAAAATCTTGATAAGAATAGACAGCTTATCTATAAATGGACAAATGGTGAGCGTACAGATTATACTGATGAGAATATTCGTTTAGCCGAAATGAATGCTAGAAAAGCTCATAAGTCAATAAACTGGAAAGCTTCTAAAAAAGATTTAACAACTGCTGAAAAGAAAGCAGAAATATTAAAGAAAAAAACTAATGATCAATTAGCTGGAATGAAAGATACTGATTTGTCTGTTGAAGAAAGGCAAGTAAGTATTTTACAAAAGATTTACAATTTCTTGCAAGGTAAATCACCTACAGGTAAACGTAGAGGTGAGGAAGAAGATGATTCTCCTGTACAAGAAGATGAATCACTTGCAGATATAGATAAAGAACTTTATAATATCAATGCAAGTGATGGTCTATTAACTCGTGCTTTTAAGAGAACACCTGTATATAGTGCATTACGTAATTTCAAGCAAACTGTTGATAGTCATTCAAATTGGTTTGATAATACAAATAGACGTATAAAAGATTTATCTAGACATCCAATTGATACTATAAAAGCAATGGCTTCTGGTGATTATCAAAGAGGAGATAAACCAAGTTTACGTAAATGGAAAAACTATCTTAAAAAAGAAGGTCTAACTAAAGATGATTTATCATATAATGATTATCTTGAATCTTTTGAAAGTTTACCTCACTATGCTAAAGGTACTGATAATGCAAAACCTGGTCAAGCCGTAGTTGGTGAAAACAAACCAGAAATTGTAACATTTAGGGGTGGCGAAAAAGTACATTCTGATATGTATAAACCGATCAGAGTTGCAATTGATGATGTATCAAAAAAAGCACAAGATAAATTAAATGCTGAATTGGCAGACCCTCTTAAAATTACTAGAAAGAGTATTATAAATGCTCAATTTAATAAACGTGAAGAAGAAAAGAAAAAAGAAGATGCTGAATTAGATGAAGCACGTAAAAAAGGAAGTTATACAAATAAAAATAAAGATGATGACACCGATGATATAAAACCAACTGATTCACCTGAAACAATTCAGATGAAGAAGATGAATAAACATCAATCTAAATTATTTAAATTAATCTCACCAATAATGGGATTATTTAGTAAAAAAGGATTGATAGGTGCTGGACTTATATTATTTTTACCAAAAATTGCTAGCCTAATTAAATCAATTGGCCCTACTGTAGTATCTTTGGTATCAACTGTCGGTAAAGGATTAGTTAATGTTGCTAAACCACTTATGAATTTCTTAGGAAGTCTTGGTGGTTGGAAAGATATGTGTAAAGGACTATGGGATTCATTACTTGGAAGTAGTGATAAAGGTAAAGATAGTGATAGAAAAGATGGTCAAAATGCTGCTGAAAGTATAAAAGAAAATGTTAAAAGAGATGTTAACTTAGCTAATTTAAATATAAAAGATTATGTTTTAAATGAAGATGGCGAATATGACGCACAATCTGGTGCTAAAATGAATTTTTTATATCACAGAATAAAAAATTCAGTTGCTGGTAAAGCTGCTAAGAAAGTCATTGTTAAGACTGCTGGTAAAGTGGCTGCAAAAAAAGCTGCGAAAGAAGCCGTTTTAAATGCTGGTACTGATTTAACGACGGATACCATTAAAGATGTTGCTAAAGAGCAAATAATAAAAAAGACAAAAAATACATTAGGTGAAAAGGGTGCTGAAAAGTTTGCAGAAAGATATGCAACTAAAACAGCAACTAAAGCAATAACCAAATATGGAACCGAAACATTAGTCAAGGAAGGTAGTGAAGTAGCTGCATCAAAAGTAGCAAATACAGTTGCAAGTGAAGTAACCGAAAAAGCTGCTGGCGGACTTAAAGGTAAAGTAATTAAAATGTTTGAAGGCTTTATAAGCAAATTATGTTCTAAGTTTGGTAAAGAAGCTGCTAAAAAAGGTGCAACTGAAGGTGCTGAACAGATGGCTAAAAATCAAACTGGACCAATAGCAAGTAAAGTAGTTGCTTTACTTAATAAAAAATTCCCAGCAATATCAGCATTTGTATCTGCGAAATTAGCTGGTGAGTCAACATTAGCTGCATCAACAGCTGGTCTTGGTACTCTTATCAAACATTCAACGGAATCATTAATATTAGGTCTTAATGAATTATCAAATCCACGAAGATTATTCCAAATTCCAAAAGGTTCAAAAGTCGATTGGAAAATGAAAGTAATTGCAACGTGTTTTGGTATGTTTAAAGGAACTACAACCGGTAGTATTCTTGATGTAATCAATAGTCTTGTTGCAAGTGTGCTTCAATGGAATATGTTTACAAAATTAGCTTCGGTTTTATATGAAGGATTATGTAAACTTACTGGTGATACAAAAGGATACGATAAACTTGTTGAAAAACAGGAAAAACAAAAAGAGAAATATGAGGATTACAAAGATAAGAAATATCAAGAAGCCTATAAAAAATACCTTAAGAAGAATAATAAATCTGAAGATGATTTATCATATGATGATTATTTAAAAGGTGTTGAAAGTGGAAAATATAAGGTTAAAGTGAAATCTTATGAAGATTGGAACGCTGACCAAAATAAAACTATTGGAGCTCATATTATGAGTGGAGTAGTTAAGGCTGGAAAAGGTATAAAGAAAGGTACCAAATGGGCTGTTAGTAAAACTAAGAAAGCTGCTAAGAATATTAAGAAGTTCTTTACTGGCGGAAAAGTCAATAAAAATAATTTAATTTCGGACATTGCTGAAATGTCTAAATCAACTAAAGAAGTTAAATGTTGGGTTGACAAAGATAATGATCAAGTTTATATACGTTCAGGTTACTCATTTGAAGTATATTCATTATCAACCAAAAAGTATATAAAGACAATATCTAAAACCAAAAAAGTAAAAGAAATTATAAAGAATATTGAGAATGGAGTATATGAAGTTGCAACATTCCCAGTTAAATATCTAAACCAATATTTAAAAAATGTAGATATGCTTAGTAAAATAAATCCTAAAGCAGCCGAAAAACTAAAGAAAAAATATAGTGATTCCGAAGAAGACTTCTATAATAAGTATGTAGAAAATACTAAAAACAGTAAAGAATCTGGTTATGCATGGTTCTCAAATAAGGATTTCTCTTATTATGTTGAGCAGACTGATGGCACATGGAATCATTATGCCGCAACTGGAGATTTAATTAAAGAAAATGTAACAGGAAGCGAACTCGATACATTTATGAAAGAACGTTCAATGGGTATCTGGGTAAAAGAGAAAATGATAACAATATCTGTACAAGGAAAAGAATTTGCTAAAAAAATCAAAAAAATGATTAAAAGTGGTAAACTCTCTTCTGATGATATGATGTATAAAATCTATGAAAACTTCGTAACAGAAGCTGAAAAAACTACAGATACAACTAGTTCTACTTCAAATACATCAGGTTCTGGTAATGGTGCATTTAAATTAGTTAATACTACTAGAAAAAATAATACAATAAAAAATAAATTACAAAGTAATTTATCTGGATACGGTCCAGACACTGTAAATGACTTTAAATATTTTTCTCAGAATGATTCTAAATGGAGAAATAATAAATATGCAAATAGTACAACTAATGATAACGCAACTATTGGTGATGCTGGTTGTGCACCAACATCTATGTCAATGGTTGTCTCAGAATTAACAGGTAATAATGTAACACCTGATAAAATGTCTAAATTTGCACTTTCTTCTGGATATAGAGATTCTAATGGTACAAACTCTAAATTCATTGATTCAGCTAGTGATAAATTTGGATTATCAGATAAGAGGGTAACTCCTACATCTCAAAGTGTTATAAATGAATTAAAACATGGAAATCCTGTTATACTTAATGGTATGAGTGATGGAAGTTATAATTCACCATACACAAAGCGTGGTCATTATATCGTTGCTGTTGGTACTGATGAAAATGGTAATATTATAGTAAATGACCCACGAGGAATAAATTACTCAGGTACAGTTTCACCAGAAATTATTGATAGTGAATCTAGGGCTGCTTGGTCATTTAAGAATAAAAATGTTTCAGGTGGTTCAGTAGGTAAAACTATTACAACTGCTGCTAAAGTTGCACATGCAATATACAAAACACCTGTCGGTAAAAAAGTTGTCAATAGACTTATAAAGAGAGGTATTCGTAGAAAGCTAATAGGTTTTGGTGATGAAACAGCTGTACAAAAAGCTCAACGTGCAGTATGTGCATGGATGTATGCTATTAAAGAAAAAAATGTATATAGTCAATCAAATAGAAGTGATGCAGATAGTGAAAGAGGATTAACTGGTGAAGGTAGTGGTGACTGTTCATCAACCGTAAGATGGGCATATCATAAAGCACTTGGTAGTGATTTCTCATTTGGTACATCTACAGCTTCACAGATTGATAATAACAGCATATCTGGTGTTAAGGATATTTTCCCATCATCAGATGGAACTTGTGATATATCTCAATTACAATGTGGTGACTTAGTTTACTTCAACGAAGGTGGAAGAAAAGTATCTCACGTAGAAATGTATGTTGGCGATGGAACGTTTGATAAAACTATGGGTCAAGGTGGTAAATCTGATGGTAATGGAGGAACTGCAAAAGGACCCTATGAATCAACGGTTAGTGGAAATACAGCATACTTTAAGAAAATGGGTGGCGGATTTGTTAAAGCTAGACGTTTCATTAATGAAACAAGCATAAAAGGTAGAAAAATCAAATTCCCTGATGGAAAAGAATCATTCGTTCCTAGCAATAGTGATGCTACAGTAGAAAATACTTCATCTACAACAACAGAAGGAAATGATTTCTTTAGCTCATTCTCTAATGGTTTATCATCTGTATTTGACGCAGTTAGTACTGCAGGAAATAATTACTTATATGGTAATAGTAATGCATTTGATAATAAAAATATAGATTTTGGAACAGGAACAAGTAGTAATAATACAACTGGTTCTGCAGATGTTTCCAATACAGATACTTCAAGCCAGGATGCCGTTAAAAAAGCAGTATGGAAATATTTTAGATCTAATGGATATTCAGCAGCTGCTACAGCCGGTATTATGGGTAATATTGAAGAGGAATCTCATTTCGATCCATCTTCTATTCAAAAAAATAGTAAAGGTGAAGAGGTTGGACCTGCAGCTGGATTATTCCAATGGGAAAACTATAATACAAAATCTGGAAGATTTGGTGGATTAAATAATCTCGCTTCACAGAGGAATACAACATGGACAGATTTACAAACACAGTTAGATTATGCAAATCAAGAAATTAATGGTCTTGGATATTATTTTGGTTTATCAAAAACTATAAATGATCGAGATAAAGTCAATCATTATAACGCTCCTGCAACAACTATAGAGGGCTTTAAAAATAGTACAGATCCAACAAATGCAGCTATACAATTTGAGAAAGCATTTGAACGTGCTGGAAAACCAGGATTAGCTGCAACACGTATTCCAAAGGCAACTGAATACTATAATCAGTATAAAGATGTTGATATATCAGGAATGGGTGAAGGTTCAAATGTACAATCTGATGATAATAGTTTTACAAGATTACCAAGTAATGTTCTCAGAAATGAAGCTAGATCATCAGAAATAACTAATAAAATAACAAATCAAAATCAATTAAATAAAATAGTAGATACTTCTAAAATGGAACGTTTATTATCTGATGTTGTAGATGTTCTTAAGAGTATTAATACTAATACAAATGATTCTTCTAAGAAACTTGATAATATTCGTACTAATAACAATATTATTGTATCAGGTAATAATGGAAGAAATAATTCAACTATACAAAATGTATTAGAAAATTCAAATGATATTTCTAATATTGATATGAAAAAAGATACAAGAAATTATGACCTTGCGTCATTAATAGCTCTTGGATAATTAATGAATCGAGATAATGGATATTTCCATTATCTCGATTTAATTACAAAAATAACAAAATAATAACGTAAAAATAAAAGGTGGTGTAAAAATGGCATCAAAACAATATACCGGTATACCAAGACAAAGTGTTAAGATAAGATCTTCTTGTAGTATATCAAGTTCTGTTGTTGGAACTTTAGCAGCTGGTGAAGAATTTCTTATCACCGATATAAAAGTAACAACAGATACTTACGATTCATCATATTATGATTATCAAACAAATACAGAGAAAAAAATAACTGTATATGTGACATATAAATGGGGAATAATATCAAGTGGTAAATGTGTATTATTATTCGTAACTACCAATGAAGATAATAATGGAAAATACATCACAAAAACTGATTGGTATGTAGATACAACAAATATATCTAAAAATGCAAATAATACAATGATATATAATATGGCATCTAATATGTTTAATAATACATCATTGATTAATTCAGTTGACACAAGTAATGAAAAATATAAAAAAACGATGCAACTATTTGGATTACCATATCAATTTTTGAACTCGGTTGACCCTCGTGTAAATGAAATAAATAAATATGTCGGTAGAAATTTTATAAATAGGGTAATGCTTGAAGCACCTGTTGTTACTATTATTCCGGGTGAACCATATTATTTACCGGGTGTTAATAAAGATAAAAGAAATACATATACTGATGCATTTCTTCAAGGTGCATCTGGTTCACTAGACCAGATTGAACAATTGATATCAGATTCAAATAATTCTGATTCTAAAAGTGATAAAATAAGATTGTATGATTTTAAATCAAACTATTTAGCATATATAAGATATGTAAATATTTTATGTAGAACTTGTGCAACTTTACTAGAAGTAAATGATGTTGGGTATAAATATATATCTAGTAGAAATGGTTCAGGTGATGCAACTTGGTCAAGTATTGATTTTGATTCTTTTGACTGGAAAAACTATCGTTGGGATGGCGTAAAATATTCATCAATAACACAGAATGTATTACGTAATGCAAGTGATGACGTATCATCAATGTTTAATAAACTTAAATCATTCGGTTCCAGTATGGTCGGAGTTGTAACCGGAAATAAAAACTCAAATGGTAGCAAAAGTTTAAACTTACAAACAGATACTGATGATTTAGAGAATGATGCAGAAGCATCTGATTCTATGGAAAATGCATTTAGACAAGTTAATTATGTACAGTTCTATGTAGACCCTGAGTATTCATCATCTAGTGAAAGTTTAAGCAACTCTTCAGGTTCTTCGTCATTAAAAGACTTATTAAGTTCTGGTTCCCAAAAAATGATGGATGTATCGTTTATGGCTAATAGTGCTGGTCTTGCTGAACTCGATGATAAAATGAAAGAATATAGTACAAGTATAATGGATAGCTTTAAATCAGCTCTTAATTTAAATGAGGCATCTGGTTCGAATAATATACAATCGGTATTATCAAGAATAACCGACGTTGCTAATAATATTATAACAGGTAATAATGTTATTATGCCTGATATATATCAGGGAAGTAGTTATTCAAAAGATTACAGCATAACTGTACATTTAAAAGCTTTGTATGGTAACTTAACATCATATTATATGGATATTTTAGTTCCAGCAATGCATTTGTTAGCATTAGCTTTACCAAGGCAAAATTCAGCAAACTCATATAAATCACCATTTTTGGTAAAAGTACTGATGGATGGTGAATTTGCTTGTAATTTAGGTTTAGTTACAGGAATACAAATAAATAAAAAAGTGTCATCTGATTCAAGAAATACAGATGGATTATTTACAGAATGGGATATAACGCTAAATATAGCTGACTTATATTCTGACTTAATGATGACACCTAGTAATAATCCATTGTTATTTTTAAATAATTCAAGTTTAATAGATTATCTTTCTATTAATTGCGGATTAAATTCACTTGAACCACGATTAGCTACTAAACTTAGTGCAACTATTAACAACGTAAAAGAAAATGTTAAAGAATATATTCCAAACGTTGTTGGTAAAGCAACTGAGTCTATTGATAGTAGAATTTCAGGTTGGTTACAAATTATGGGGTAAATAAACTATGACAAAACAAGAATTAGAATATAATAATTTATATGGTAATATACCAAATTCAGATACTGGAAGATTAGACTATTTGCTATCAGTATTTAAAAGTACTAATAACTTAAAAGGAAAAATTTTAAGTTCAATAAATAAAATAAAAAATATCAAATGGAATGAAGTAAGTTATACTATATATCTTATCCCAAAAGCAACGCCAAGACCACGGTCTACAAGTAATGGTATATTTTACGTCAAAGGTGCTGCCGATAATAAAAAAATTTTTAAAAAATTTTTTAAAGATAATGAATTTATGATATATACACCTTGTAAATTTTATTGTACATCATATCTTCCAATACCTAATTCTATGAATAATTTAGAAAAAATATTGGCTGAATTAGGATATATAAGACCAATATCAAAACCAGATTTTGATAATCTTGCTAAAACTTATTCAGATATGATTCAAGGTTCATTATTATATGATGACCAATTAATTATTGAAGGTTATTCATATAAATATTATTCAGTTAAACCAAGGATAGAAATTAAAATAGAATATATGGAAGAATATGATAGTCAGTTTAATTTAAACAAGTCAAAGAGAATGCATAGTTAACTATGCATTCTCTTTTTATTTTTCTAAGCATAAAAAACAATCATTTAATATAAAAAAGAAAGGTAGTGAAAATAAATGAAAGGTATTTATGGTATTTTTAATAAAACACTTTTTCAAATAAATGATAATGTTCATATTGAAGATATGTATGATAAAGCATTTTATAGTGATTATAATCCAAATAGCGTCACAAGTGAAATAATTACTAATGAAAATAATTTACGAGTAAAAGTTTCTTTATCAAACATACTCGAAAAACCATATACAAATAATGAAATCATTAATAACGTATTAACTCTTATTAAAGCTAATAAAGTAAAAACAATTGATAAATTACTTGATAGATATGATTTAGCAATAGAATATCATTTATTATCTGAAGATAATCAACCAGTTGATTCAGGTATTAATTATGTTAGAATTAATACATCCGATATGGTAATTCCATTAGTAATAAATGAAAATAATGATTTATCATATAAAATTGGTAAAAAATTTATGGGTTCATTTAATTTAATATATAGATCAATGACATCTCCATTTGGATTACATTATTCAGATTCGACTAAATTTACATTAATCATTGATAATATAATGATTCTTGAGCATGTATATGAAGTTGTTGATCCTGTATTTGATGATAGAAGTATGAATGGTGTTTCTCATCCTATACCATGCCCTGATGATAAAACTAAATATATTATAATTTATGATAGCAAAGCTGAAGGAATTAAGTTTGACCCAATTAACATAAACTTTAAACCAAGAAATATCGAAATAGATGTGTCTTTAGATTTAGATAATTACTTTATCGTAAATGATACTGATATTATTACAAATGAATTATATAATGGCTCGGATGATGATGAGACAATTCCAACGATTATTGTTGGTGATGGTTCTACATTTGATTCATCTTCAGTATCAAAAGATGTATTAGACCCTGATAATAAAGGTTATTATTTTATGTATTGTAGGGTTAAACGAAATGATTTATTCGCTAAATTAGTTGTTTCAAATAATACACTTGACGGTGTATATAATGAAAATACAATGGTTAAATTAGAAGAAATCAAGAAATACATTACGGATATAGAAGAGGGCGAATATGTTGCTCTGAAAAAATATTTAATATAATTTTAAAGCTTCATAGTTTATATAAACTATGAAGCTTTTTATTAAAAGAAGGTGAATAAATATATGGATAATAAAAAAATTATTTTAAAAAAGAATTTTAATGGAATTATATATAATCTATTAATTAGTTCTCATACCGATATAATAAAAGATCGTGATGGAAATACATTAACTGATATTCTTAATGATTTTGCAAAAAATTCAGATTTAGAAGAACTTAAAAATAGATTTAATACATTAGTTGAAGGTGCACCAGAACTATATGATACATTAAAAGAAGTTGGTGATTGGATAGAAGAGCATCAAGATGTATATATAAATTTAATAACATCTTTAGCTAATAAGGTTGACAAAGAAGATGGTAAAGGATTAAGTAGTAATGATTTTACTGATGACCTTAAAGAAAAAGTTGTAAATGATTATACTAAAGATGAAATAGATAAATTAATGGAAAATATACCTTCTGGTGATACATCAATCATATGTAAACAGATAGAACCTAATACTAGTTTAAATGATTATTCTACTGAAGGATTTTATTATTATATGCCTGAAGATGAAAATTATAAAGACATAATAGATTTTGAAGATATTATCAATGGTGATAAAATCAATATGACCGATTATACTGATACAATATGGGATACACTTAGAATACCTAATGCCCATACATTATTTGATAATAAAACTACTGTATATGTAAATACTAATAGAAGTTCTTCTCCATCTCCTGGAGCATTTTCATTTTATGGATTACTTATACAATTAAAATATAATGGTATAAATTATTATGGTATGTTTACCACTGACGAATTTTTAACATTAAAAAGAACATATGCTGAAAACAAATCAATTGATGTTTTTACTAGTAAAATGAGTGGAAGTATAGAACTATACTATAGTAGATTTGACAGGAATAAGTTAAATGGTGGCACAGTTAAAGCTCAAAGTGGTGTATTGAATGGCATTGAAATCAACTCATCTGGTGATAATATGCAATTTAATATTTTAGTAGATTATTATTGGGGTAGAGCTGTTTTTGGTACTGATTATGTTTATATCGTAAATAACGGTGCGACTGGTAATATAATAATGATGACAGTTGATGATGATGGTGAATTAAAATATACAACATATGGTACAAATGGTAGATATTGTTTCATGAACTCAACTGTAGATACCATCACAAATAAACCAACAAAATATCCATTTTTTATGATAGTTGGCAGACATAGTGGATTCTCTCAAATAGCCATTGAAGATAAGTTATATAAACCTAATATTTATGTTAGAAATTATAATGGGGAATCATATGGAAATTGGGAAAATATTAATACAAATATAAATGAATCTAAAATTAAATCATTAATTTTAGATTATTTAACATCTGGAAAGATTACAAGTTTAAATACTCAAAATAAAAATATTATCGGTGCAATAAATGAAATTGTTGAAACACTAAGTAATGGAATTACAATTGACAATGAACTTAGTTCAGAATCAACTAATCCTGTTCAAAATAGAGTAATTACTGCTAAGTTTGATGATTATTATGATAAAGCAACGATAGATAGATTAAATAATAAAATTTCCATTGAATTAATCCCACTTAATTCAGATTTAAATAATTATAAAGAATTTGGATTTTATAATGGAATACTTTCTAATGAAGAAGCATATTCTGAAATTATGAAAAAATTTATGAATCTTGATTCTATTAGTATTACTAATAATACTAATACTGATGATGAAACAAGATTTACTATTCATAATTCTTTATATTCACGAACGTTTTCAATTAAAAAGAGTGTTTTATATTGCTTAAAGGTTGATGATAATCTATATGTATCAACTGATACTGCAAAAACATTTGTAGAACGAGCTGTTAATTACGATAAAAATAATGATATCAATATATATATTAATAATAGGCGAGTTGGAGAAAATGTAGCTGCAACAGGTATTGGATATCTATATTATAGAAGCCCAGATACTAGTATTACTCCAAATTCAGATTATCTTAATGGTGGTAGTTGTGGAATGGTTGATGGGTATTATGGATATATTGAATATCAATTTATAATGAATGGCGATACAAAAGATATACATTTTACACATTATCATTATAAGATGGGTAATTATTCAGCAAATTTAATAAATTCAACTGAAAGTAAATATATTGATATTTATAATTTAGGTCGTGGATTGAATATATATTTTGGTGAATACGATTCAACAACTAAACAAATTACTTGGGAAACTATTGGTGATAATAAAGAATTTACATTTTTAAATGCTGAAGATAGTACAATTCTAAATAAACCAACATTATATTCATTCTTTATGTTAGTTTATAAATCTGATAATATTTATCAATATATTTATGATAATAGTGGTAAAACATATACAAGATATTTGTCTGATGATACTTGGTCTGCTTGGACAAGTGATTATACAAAATCAGAAATAGATACTAAATTAAATCAGGTTTTTCAATCTGTCAGTAATGGTAAACAATTATTAGCATCAGCAATTACTGACAAAGGTATTAAAACATCTAGTGATGCGACATTTCAAGTAATGGCTAATAATATAAAAAATTTATCAGCTTTACCTAAAGATAGTATAAGATATGGAAATATTCTTTCAACTAAAATAAATCCAAGAGCTGCTGTCTTTAAAATACGATTTAAAGCATTCTTTTATGCAAATAAAGGTAGAAATTATATAATAAAAAGTAATGATACCGAAACTTCAATGACAAATTCAACTATAGCAGCTGATGGTAATGGTATAAGTGAAATTAAATATACATTAGAGAATTTAAATGTTGGAGTTGATAATGAAATTGTTATAAAATCAAATACGAATGATATTTATTTTTATAACTTAATAGAACTTGGTAGCTTTGAATTTGGTAATGCTTCATTAAATACAACGAATGATTCATATAAAAATAAAGTATATTTCTACAATCCAACAACTGGTGAAAATGCTATAATTAATGCATCAACGTCATTGTTATCTCCATTTCCAGATTATACATATTATTTTGGAAATTTTGATACATTATTAATTGAATCAGAATCAAGTAATGGTGAAGAATTATTAGTATATAGAAGTAAATCAAATAAAATTCCAGCTAGTTCTTATACTGAAATAACATTTGATACTCCTGTCATTGGTGATGAGACATTTACTATTGGTGTAACTTTTTATGGTGGTGTGTTATGGAGAGGATTATCATTTAAAGAATTTAAATTAAATTTGGATGGCAATTATTATACATTATCAGATGCCGTAATAAGTAATAAAATAAAACCAATGGTTTTATTTTGTAGTGCAAGTTATGAACCAAGATATTCTACAAATATATTTAATTGGTATACCGGTGATAGTGCTGGTGGTGATTATTGTAAATTACAATGTCATTTCATAATAGAATCTGATGTAAAATTTTCAGGAGTTAAATTTTATAATGATGGTACCGAAAATCCTGATACCGGGGATCATTTTTGTATAACTAAAATCCCTTACCTATTCAATTATGTTTCATAAAAATAAAAGATTAAGGTCTTAATAAAACATTATATTAAGACCTTAATCTTTAAAGGAGGTAAATAAGTTATGGATGGTGATTGACTTTATGACATCATTAGGTAATTATTTTAGTTATCTATGTGATAAATCTGAAAATCAAGATGAAGAAATAAAAGCACTTTATCAATATAAAGAAGATTTTGATGATATTATTTTTGGAACTTTAAAAAATATTCAATTATCAAATGCTATAATTCGTAATTATGTTTTTTATGGATTAATGTATCTTGAAGAAATATATTTTTTAGAAGGTGTTAGAGAAATTGGTATGTATATATCAAACTCTGAAAAATTAAAAACAATTTATCTATCAAATTCAGTAAGAAAAATTGATGAAACAGCATTTATTGAATGTAAAAATCTTGAAAATGTCATAATAGATAATGAATTTAAATGTAATAATCTAAATATATCAGCATCTACAAAATATACACATGAAACATTGTCTGATATAATAAGTAAATTAAAAAACTTAGCATATTCAGAGCCTTATACATTAATAATTGGTAAAGAAAATATGCGTAAACTAACGAAAGAAGATAAAAGAATGATAAAAGAAAAAAACTGGATATTTAAATAAAAAAATATTCACTTTTAAACGTTATTCTAAATATATAGAAAAGAAAGGTAGTGAAAAAATAAGGTGAAAAGTAAAAAAAAATTTTCAGAATATTTATCCGAAAATATGGATACTATATCTAATATAATGGATAATATTGAAAGTATACTGGATGATAATAATATAAATTACATAACAAATGCACCTAAAACAGAGATAATCATAAAAGACTCAAATATGCGAGAAGTAAATAGCCTTATTTTATCTTTACCTATATCAAATGTATTATTTCTCTTACTTTTAGACGTTTTTGAAGTAAACGGAAAAGTCTATGTAAGAAAAAAAATAAAATAACTATAATTAAAAATAGTAGTACCAAATTATGGTACTACTATTTTTATTCCCTTTATAGATGTTTATAGAAATCTTTTTTGATTTTCTTTTTGTCTTTTTTCTTCTTTTTCTTAGATTTCTTTCTTACATCTTTAGGCAATTGAGAAAGCATTGAGATGTTATCAACCATCATTTCAGGTCTTACTAATCTGCTTCTTTCAAATTTCATTATTTCCCATTTCTCTCTATCAGCTGGAGATAAAAATTCTTCATTCATTACATCTGCTAGTGATCTTGTTGTACCATCTGAATAAGTACCACAAAGGAATTTCTGTGTTTTATCATTAAGTAAGAGTTCTCCTCCAGCCTTGATAATGGTTTTAGTAAGTTTCTTTTTTCCCATTTATCTTCACCTTCCTTTCTTGACAAATAGATGATATATAAATATTTCAACCAATAATATACAAAAAACAATAAACTAAAAGCGTAAACTTAATATTATACCTTTTTGAAAGGTGGTGAAATTTCAAATGTCACAAATAATAAATTTTGGTAATTCTACAAAAAGCAGTACTCCTGCTATTAATGATTCTATACCAAAAGATATTCAGGTTAATTCATCAATTCAAGGTACTGATAATTTATCATTAGAATCAAGGATTAATAGAAATCATCCCACTATTATTTGGCATAAAGCATTTACAGAAAAAAGTAATAATCCAAATAATTATGTTTCGTTTCCTCCATTAAGTAAACAGGCTAATGGTAAATATATACCAGACTATAAATTAAATATAAATTATCCATATGATGATTTATTAAGAAAATCTTTAAATATGGATACTGAGGGAATTAACGATTTATTCAATAAAAATGTAAATTACTATAATAGATTTAAATTATCTCACCCTGATGAAATATTAACAAAAGGGTTTGCACATATTTTCTTTACAAGACCAGATTGTAATATATTAAATGAAACAGGAAGTTTTAGTTTAACTACTCAAATGAAAAATGATCCAAATATGGTATATGCATTTTCTCATTGCCCAGAAGTATTAAGAGAATTACAATTAAAATCTTCGGGTGATAACTTTACAGATGAATTTAATATGTTATTATCTAATAAAGCTGAAGGATTTAGTTTATCTGACGAAAGCTTAACATATGATACATATGGAAAAAGTTATCAACATACAGGTGTAACATATGGAAGAAATAATTCAGCATCTAAAGCTAATGGAGATTTCTCAATAAAATATACAGATGACCGAGACTTGCATATTTATCATATGCATAAAATATGGACAGATTATATAAATAATGTATATAGAGGAAAATGGATACCAAAGATTGAATATATGTATCAGAAAATAATAGATTATACTTGTGCATTATACTATATTTTGGTGGCGGAAGATGGTGAAACAATTTTATTTTGGTCTAAGTATTATGGGGTATTCCCTGTAAATATACCATCAAGTTCATTTTCTTGGGATTCAGGTAGTGTAATAACAGCAGTACCTCTAAGTATAACATATCAATATTCATTTAAAGAAGATTTTAATCCATATACACTTATTGAATTTAATTCAAATACTATTCGTGGAGGAAATTCATTAAATAGTAAATCTGGACAAAATTATAGATATGAAAAAACTTTTAATGAAAATTATGGACATACAGGTAGAACTTGGGTTGGAACTCCTTATATAGAATATGTACCTCGAATATATACAGATGATGGAGAAATAATAAAATCTGTATTTAAATTAAGATTTAAACGAAAAGACTAAAAGAAGGTGAATATAAAAATGAATGACGAAAATATTACTGTTAATAGGGATTATACCGATATATTCTCTATAAAAGATATGACATTAAATCAAATAATGCCAATGTTCTTTTCAGAAGAAACATCAAACTTAACCGTTGGTGAAATTGGTATGGTAACTGAATTAATTGGTACAACAACAGAAGATGTTTACAATACAGCGTCTGTTTTATTACTAGAAGCATTTCCAAACCGAGCTAAAATGACTTCTAGTATATATTCACATGCAGCAATATTTCAGTTATCTAATATAATTGCAGATGCTGCAACATGTAGTTTTTTATTAGTTTTATCTGAAGAAGATATAATAAAAAACTTTGTTCATAAAAATTCTTTTGATTATTTTTATATAGACAAAGATACTACTATTTATATAGAAGATATACCTTTTCAGTTAGATTATGATATTGAAATAAAATCTACTGTTAGAAATAATAAAAGATTATTTAGTGCAAAATATAAAATAGAAAATAGCTTCAGAAATTCTATTTCTAAGATAAATGACCCATATATTAAAGTTAGAAGAAGTTCTAATGGCTTAATTGCATTACAGGTTGATATGAGACAATATAAAAGATATACTCATTATGAAACCATTATAGATAATGCTAAATTAAATTATCCAACTGTAAAAATTGGATTTTCAGATAAATTAGCTGGATTTGATGTATATTATAAAGCACCAGGAGACAGTGATTTTAATACTAAACTCGAAACAAAAGTAGAATACTCATTACCTACAAAAAATCCATTTTGTTATTATAAAGCAATAGATGATAGTACAATAGAATTATCATTTACAACTAAAGATGGATATTTTCAACCAAAATTTAATTCAGAACTAAAAATTGTTATGTATACAACTCTTGGCAAATCTGGTAATTTTGAAGTTTATAATGGTGATGATATAACAATAACAAAAAATAATGATAATTATTATTATAATTATTCATGGGCTATAACAGCAAAATCAGTATCATCTTCTAAAGGTGGTAAAAATCCGTTAGATGATGATGGATTAAGAGCATTAACAGTTGAAAACTTTTCAACGGCAACTTGTTTATCAACTGAATCAGACTTACAAATATATTTTAATAATTATAAATATAGATATGACAATGAAGTATTATTTATCAAAAAAAGAGATGATGCAGTTGAAAGATTATTTTCGGCATTCATGTTTATTAAAAATGATGATTATTTCTTCCCTACAAATACATTAAATTTAGATACAAATATTTATAATATTACTGAAGTATCTAAAGGTATGCATGTAATTGATCCAGGATATCTATTTACTTATAAAAAAGGTAGCACAAAAGATATGCAATTTATCTATAATGAAAATGATGAATATGGATTTATTGAAGAGTATAAAGAGTATTTAAAAAATGCTGATTATAATGGATATAATTTTTATTATATCGTAGGTTCAAATGGTGATTTTTATGATAACAATGGTGCATATTATAAAAAAGATGTATTTGCTGATGCTAGTAAAAATATATCATATGAAGAACTTGATGAAAAAATTGTATCAGGAGCTGTTGAAAAAGGAACACCAACATATAAAGAATGGGTTAAATATAGTAACCAATTTACATTAAATAGAGATAAATGTAAAAATTATGAAAAATATTTATTGTATTTATATGATAATATTGATGCTGATGGTAATTTTCCAGATGTATATTATGATGAATGGAAAGCTATGAATAATATTGATGATAGAATCACAATATATAACGTAGCTGAAAAAACTGGTAAAAGTATAGATGATTTTGCAAAAGATTATGATTTCTTATATACAAATCCATTTATGATAAATATAACAAAATCTCCTAATAGTGTTGGTTATTATTTAACATATATTAATCAAAGTTCATTACTTGATTTTATTAATCAGAATGATGCTGATTCATTTATTCAATTTATTACTTATAATTTAAAAGTTAATAGAGATTTAAGTTCTGAAAAGAAATACAATATTTCTATTGAATTTATGCCATCAACATCATCAGATATAGAAACAAGAGATTTCATTACTAAAATTTGTGATTTTAGTGACCCATCACAATTCTTATCTAATACAATAGATTTATCTACATTTGACAAATCAAAACTTAAAGAGAATTGTTTAAGAGTGATAATATCAATTGTAAATGACGGAGATGAAATTGCATATATGGAATTAATTCCTACTGAATATAATAAACTTACGGATACTGTAAGATTTGAAGGTACATTTTATACTGATGACTTTATAACATCAAGTGGTAAATTTAGAACTGTTCATAGATGCCCTTATTGTGGTCATACAATAATTAATTCTATGAATAATTCAGATAAATATGGTAGATATATTTGTAATGTTGATGATGGTGGTTGTGGAAAAATGTTTAAAGAAGGTTTTATCAATATAAAAGAATCAGATGATTTATTATTTGATATTACTGATTGTGATATTAGGGTATATACTTTATTTAAAGATAGAACTAATGAGAATAAACCAACAAACAACGTATTTGCTCAATATGATGAAACATATAAAGAATATGTATGGACAAATATATATGAATCAATATCGGACCCTATTACATTTATAAAACCATTAAATATGTTAACAAGTAATATCGTATATAAAGATTGGTATCAAAAAGATGTACAACCTTGTGATTGTATGATATATGGTATACCAGTATTAAAATATTCTATATTAGCATATAAAGATACTAATATGATTGTAACAGATGAAACCCTTGCTGATGATATTGGTCAGTTTTATTATTTAATGGATGCTTTTATGGATAATTATGATGTATTAAGTGAAGAAAAAACAAAACTCAAAAATGCATCAAATATAGATGTTAAATTCTATAATACTTATGGTAAAAGTACTAACTTTACTATTGGTGATAATTCTGAAATTATTGATACTATCAATATTTCAATCAATTTCAAAGTATGGTTGGTTACAGGTACTGATAAAATAAACGCTTTATCAGAATTAAGAACATTCATAAAATCAACCATTGAAAGTATCAATAAAGAAGGAACAAATAATTTATTTATATCTAACTTAATGAGAAAGGTTGAAAATGAATTTGCTTATGTAGACCATATTAAGTTTGTGGGTATAAATAATTATTCTTCCGATTATCAAACAGTAAAAAATAATGCAATAAAATTAGATAATTTGACTAAAGAAGAAAGAAGATATTATGTACCAGATTTATTGGTGATTAATAAAGCTAAGATAAATATAGAATTTTATGAGAATAATTAAAAACAATGAAAAACAGTAAATTAAACTAAAATTATAAGAAAGGATGTGTATTTGCATATGGACACAACTTTAAATGATAGAGAATCTAAAGTTATTAACTTTATGGATGAAGTTGAAAAAATAAAAAATAGTCAAAATGCAGAAGAGCAGTATAAGCAGACTGATGATTATAAACTTAAATGTATTAAAAATGAGAAAGAAAAAGCAAAAGGTATATGTTTAGATGCAATATTTTCTAAAATATACAAAGATGCAATTCCAATGGATGATTCCTATAAGATTTCTCATGGTAAAGATTTAGATACTGAATTTAATGATTTCATTAATATGAGATGCCATAAGGGTATGGAATATTATATTAAAGAAGCTATTAAAAACGGTAGTGAACCTGCTAAGAGATTAATGGAAGCTGTCAATACACTTATAAAAGAAGAGTATCAGGATAAGGAATTAAATATTAAAGATACTAATGTAAATGAAATTCCTTTCGATGTTAATTCTGATAGCGTTCAAGATAGACTTAAAGTAATATCTTCAAATATGAATTTACCAGAAATATCTGAGATTATCAAAGATAATGTAAAAGCTCAGGTTAGAGAAGAAATCGAAAAAAGTAAAAAAGAAGATGAAGATATGAAAAATCTTCAAGATGAATTAAACAATGATCCTACAATTACTTCTGAAGGAGCTATTGAAAAAGCTTTAAATCTAAGAGGAATAGGATTAAAGAAAGAATATACTCCATCATTAATAGAAGGAATTATGGTTAATAAATTAAATACATTAAAAGAATCAAGTGAAAATGTTATTAAAGAATATTCACCTGAAGATGATAATACAAATGAATCAGTAAGTATTGATGCAGATGCACTTAATAAACTTGCATTTATTGAATCTGTCAAAGAGTTAACTAAATGGAATATTGTATCTACATTTAATCTTGAAAAAGTTAATAAATATACAAGTAAAAAAATTGCAAATGCTTATGCATCTGGTTTAATAAATAAATAATAAAAAAAGACGTATTGGGGATGGAACCAATACGTCTTTATAAAACGACAAAATCGTTTTATTTTATATTACATTGTATAATGTAAGTATAATGTAAAGGAGAAAATGCCTCTGATATATCAAAAACATATCAGAGTAAAACAAAATTAATATTTGTATTATGAATGAATATAATAACTACTCATTCACATATTAATATTATATAATTAAAACAGACAGCACGATTTTAAAAAACATTTGTATAATTACAGGAAAGGAGGATTTAAAATGAATATTCAAGAAGATAAAAAATTATCTAAAAAAGATAAAAAAAGAAATTCAAAACTCAAAAATGCATTATTTTGGAGTTGGGAATTTACTAAACTTATTATTGTCATCCTCACGATTGTATATATTTTACAAATGATATTTTCTGCATTTATAATATTTTACTCATTAAAATTTACAAGTTCATTAATGTACTTAGATTCATTTATAACAGAAACTAATGAAACATTTAGACTTATTGTAGGTGCTAATGTTGTAAAAGCTTGTGTAGAAAATGTATTTAAATATAATGATTTTGGTGGTAAAGGTATGAATTACAATTCTACCAATGGCAATTCGGAAAATATAAATAATGAATCTGATGCTTCAGAATTCATAAACAGTGATTTATAAAAAAGAAAGGTGTGATATTTATGAATAATACTGTATTAATAGTTTTATTATGTGTATTAGTTGTAGCAGTAGGAGCATTATATCTATTTGTAAATGCTGAAAAATTCATTAAACTTCCAAAAAGTAAAAAAATTGAAAAAATAGAAGAGTGGCTTAAATATGCAGTTGCATATGCCGAATCTGAATTAGGCTCTAATACAGGTAAACTTAAACTTAGAAAAGTATATGATATGTTCTTAAAGCAATTTCCTAAAATTGCTAAACACGTATCATTTGATACATTTAGCAAATGGGTTGATGATGCTTTAGTATGGTTAAATGAGCAAATTCAAAATAATAAAGATATTAAAGACTTAATAGAAAATAAACTTATTAAATAAAATAAGATGGATAGTGGAAAATCCACTATCCATCTTATTTTTGTTTTTACTTTAAACATCTTTTAACATATTCATCCAATGTTATACCAGTTTCAATATTTTCTGAAATAGTTGAGAAATTTAATTTCTTATATGTACTACCTTCTTTATCATGAATATTAATAATATCTTTTTTGAGTTCAGATATTGTTTTATAAGGTCCATGAATTCCTTTCTGTGATGACCAAGCATTTTCAAACCAATATAAATAATTACCTTTTACATAATATACTAATGTATGTGTTCTTCCACCAATATTACTATCATCGTTATATTCTATAAAAAATAATTTACGTGGTTTATATCCTAATTGAGATAATAAATCATATTCTAGATGGACTTGGTCGTGACAGGAACCTTTTTTAAGTTTATATACATCATCACTACTCATTAGTCTTGTAAAATCTTTATATTTTATATTCGTTTCCATCCATTTTAACAAATCTTTATCACTCTCTATATGTAAATCTGATATATTAACACTTTCTTTATAAAACATATTCATATCATATTTTAGCAAATCATTTATAGTAGATTCAGTTATAGAAGATGTGTCATATATAATAGATTTATGTATCTTTTTAGATAATGTATTTAAACTATTCTTTATTCTTTTTGGACTATAGTTTTTATAATTACCGTCATATATATTAAAACATTTTTTGTTATCATAGCAATTTGCTAAATCAGATGGTGAAATTAAATTATCAGGTTTACCTGTTAAATCAATACCAACTTCTTTTAAACAATAATTAACAAATGTACTACAAACTAATGAATCATCATCTATTTCTTTACTTTTATTTGTTATAAAATCAAATAAACTAAATATTGAATATCCTCCACCTCTTTTATTAAGAAAAAAAAGATTTAATCATAGATTTTAATTTATGATATTTATATTCAGGTATAAATAATACATTTACACATAATTTCTTCTCAGGGGTTTTATTTGTATTAGTATAAATATCTTCTACTTGAAATCCTCCAATCTTTTTATTACTTATAGTTCTTATTCCATATGAAAACATTGTTTTGAGTTTATAATCAAATGAAATCAGTGAATGATTTACATCGGATTTAGTTACAACTTTAATAAAAGGTGCAAGAGGAGTTCCGACATAATCACTTATAATAAAAACAGGAAAATATTCATTTGATTTCTTTTCAGAATATAATCTGGAATTATCATTTTCCCATTCATTAAATGCTTTCGTTACAATATATTTATCAGTTTCAAAAATATTCATCATTTCACATCCTTTTTAATGTTATTAAATTAATGTCAAAAAAATAAGATAAAGAAAAAATAACGATAGAGATTTTTTTAGAATCTCTATCGTTATTTTTTACAAAGAACATGAGTGTCTAAGACTCATGTTCTCCCTTATTAGATTGTCATACATTTTTTCAAGTGCATGACAATCAATTCCTTTATAAAGGAGCTGACGTTTCAGCTCCTTATTATCTTTGTATAATTTATTAATTAATGCTCCTGCAGCAATTGCTGCAGCTGAAAATAATATTTTTTCCATATTAACTCCTTTCCCACTTAGCCATATGGAAGTTAAGTGACGTAGTTTTTTAAAGGATGACTACGGAACCTTTTATATTTATTTTATTCACAAAAATATTATATCAATATATATATAGTTTACGATTATTATTTATGACATTATATTAATAAATTACAGAAGGGAACATAGAATTATGGTTCAAGTATTTAAGAAAAATAACTTTGTTATATATTCTACTGGCGGTAAACATTCAGAATTCATAGTTCACAATAAGCGTAAAGAATTTGCTAATGGTCATACACACATAAATAATTTTAATACAGCAAAATATATAATATATATGTCATCTAAAAAAATTATCCCTAAAAAGAAAATATCTAATTATTTATTAGAAAGTATAATTAGAGTTTCAGATAATAAAGCATATATAAAAATATTACAAGAAATGAAAAATAATAAATACTGATATATTATTTATATGATATAAATAAAAATATTTTAAGATAGATATACTTATTTAAGTATATCTATCTCTTTTATCAAAATTATAGAAAGGAGATTACTATATGAAAAAGAAATTTAATTATGAATCTTTTGATATTATTGAATTTCTAAACTACATTACATCACTAATTAAAAAGAAGAAGAAAAAGAAAAAATAAAGTTATAGGAGGAAAACTAATGTCAACAAGAAAAAATAGAAGTTTAAATGCTTGGAATTGGTATAATCATTGCAAATCAGTTTATAGTGAATATATTGAAAAATCTGTAGAGAGTTCTAGAATAATAAATGATGCAATTGATGAGAATATCATTCGTGAAGCAAAGGATATAATATATCAAAATAAAGAAATTTCATTATTATCTGAAAATATTAAAGTATTACCTACAGATACTGTTACTGCATTATTTTCATCTGAGAGTGATAATATTTGTGTATTAAATTTTGCATCATATAAAAATCCTGGTGGTAAATTTCTTCAGGGTTCAATGGCACAAGAAGAATACTTATGTCATCACAGTATACTTTATAATGTATTATGTCATTTTACTAATGAATATTATAAAAAGAATTTAAAGAGCCTTAATTATGGAATGTATTCAAATAGATTGATATATTCAAAAGATATATTATTTGCAGATGGTTTTAATGTTAAATTTGCAGACGTTATTACTTGTGCTGCACCAAATAAATTAGTATTAGATTTTAATAATTATGAAAATGATTATTTAAATATGTTAGATGAAGAATTTAATGATGCAATGTTAAAACGAATATATGGAATATTAAAAGCTGCATCAGATATGAATAAAGACACTATTATACTTGGAGCTTTTGGTTGCGGTGTATTTAAAAATAATCCTGTATTTGTTTCAAATGCATTTAAAGCAATTATATATTCTGGATTTAGAAATAAATTTAAAGAAATTATCTTTGCAATTATACAAAATAACTTTGATGAGTTTTATGATTGCTTTAATAAATAATATAATATTACTTTGATCTAAACTAATTCATAAATTAGTTTAAATATAAAATATAAAAAGGAGGTATTAACTATGAGCACATTTATAGTTGATGAATTTAAACCAAAAAAGAAAAAAAGTAACGGAGAACCGGTTCTTAACAGATTCTCAAAGAAATCATTTACAAAACTTATGAAAGAAATTGCAAATGATCCAAATTTTGTAGAAAAAGTTGTAGTAACAAAAAAAGGTAATTTAGACCATATTGAAGATGTTGCTATTTCTAAAGGATTTAGAGAATGGTGCAAAAAATTACTTGAACAGGTTGGTGTTGATTCTGCTGAAAGTAAAGTTGTATTAGATGAATCATTCCAGTTTAAATCAATGGATGGATTATACGATTTCTTCGCTTCAGCATTATATCAGTATATGAATGCAGGTAATAAATTTGATTTACTTCCTGTTGAAGATCTTAAAGCTACTTTATCAATAAAGAAAAATAAAGGAACATCTAAAACAAGAAAAGTAAGAAATCCAATTACAGGTGAAGATCTTGGAACTATTGAAACTGAATATTCTCCATATTCTTCATTAAAAGTTTCATCACCTTGCCCAAGCTATTTACAGATAAAAAAGAAAAAATAAAAAATATATAAAATAAACAAAAAAAGATGATATTAGTATAAAACTAATATCATCTTTTTTAGATTTAAATAGATGGGTATTTTAATACCCATCTATTTTTTGTACTTAACTCTTTGTAATCCAAAGAGTTAAGGTCCAAATACGCAGAATATTCTGCGTATTTTTTTAAACGTTTATAACCTCCTTCCGAATACTCTCTTTCGAGAGTTACAATCAAATTATTGAAGTCCTCACTACTGCGAGGATTTCCATAAACACTATACTGCTCTAATATTTTTTTCTCTCCATTGTAATCCTCTACAATGGAGAGAATGTGTTCATTCGCTCCTTTCATATTTTTCACATAGTTTTTGTTGTTTTTGTTGTTATTGTAAATCATAGCACCAATTCCAACTAATCCTAACGATGTTACTTTTAATAATTTTTTATTCATATTAATTATCCTTTCTAATGCTCGGTTTTAAGTCATGAGCTGGACATTTATTTTATTTTTTATTTTATTCACAAAAATATTATATTAATATATATTTAGTTTACGGATTTAATATACTTAATATAAAAAAGAATATGAGATTAAATTCTCATATTCTTTTTCTTTTATACTACATGAATTATTTTATCTGAACTATCAATAATTATCATATATGATAATTCAAACATATTTTTTCCATTCAATTCATTTGTTGATGTATACTTCAGATAATCTATTAATCCTTCATATCCTTTTTCAAATAGTATGTCATATATTTTAGCCATACTAAAACTATAGATAATATCATCTCCACTCATTGTTATAATTCCATCACGAGTATTTTTAAATAAATTTTCATCAGTTATTAGTTTATCATTTAAATAAAATCTAATTATCATATTCTTTTTTAATCTCATTTTTTTAATATAACGATAAGTAGATTTGTTTCTTTTATATTCATACATTTTTATTTTTTTAGAATAAAATGTATATGGATCATAATTCATAAAATGAATCATTAACATATCTTTGAATATAAATTTACATATTTTTATATTTTTCATCCTTTTTCCTTTCTTTTTATTTATATCTCCATGTAATTATACCTTTCGTTAAATCATATGGTGATACCGATACTTTAACTTTATCTCCTTCTATAATGGTAATTTTATTCATTCGTAATTTACCACTAATATGAGCGTTAATAGTAATACCATTGTCAAGTTTAACAAGATATTTTGTTCCTCTTAACATCTCAACTACTACACCTTCGAGTTCTAATAAATCTTCTTTTGACATTCTTTTCTTCATCCTTTCGATTTTTTAAATTTTTAATAATTTGTACTATTCATGATAGTTCTATACATTTCCTCTCTATCATATTTATCTTTAGCTTCTTCATAACTAGGCGTTTCATATTCAATATCTTCCATTTTTTTCTCTAATATATCTATAGTTTTAGATATATACTTAATATCTTTTTCATCATCTATAGATTCTATTAGAGTTAATAATGCATCTTTTGTATCTTTAAACATATCATATATATCTCGTTTATCAACATAACAAGAATCATAATATTTCATTTGTATATATCCATGACCATATTTTACCAAATATAAATCTTGATAATCATTTATTTTTTTCAAATTATGTTTTTCTATCTTACCCATTCTAATATTTTTATTATAAATATTATTATTTTCTAATAATTGATTTAGATAAGATTTTATTACATATTTTTCATCATGATAACCAATAATTTTATTATCATATATAGCAACAAAGTATTTTTTCATTTTATCACACCTTACTAGCAATACTATATATTTTTTGTAATTTCTCCAAAGATTTAGGTTTAATAAAAGCTATAAAAGTACTAGAACTTAATAATGAAACTATTAATATAGATACCATTCTTGCTATTAATATACAAATAGATTTTGCATCTTGAATAGCTCTTAATACTACATCAAAGAATGAACCATTATTAGATTCCATCTCAGTTAATACTTTCTTTCTTGCTTCTAATTCATAATTTTGTCCATAAAAACTTGGTGAAGTCGACATTTTTAATTTAGCTTTTTTCTTAGCTTTTCTTTCTGCTCTTTTAATATCATCTTGCATTAATTGAATTTGATTTAATACATTCTGATATGTTTCATCTAGATTTTCTCTGAAACAATAAATTTCTTTGTACTCATTCATATTTTTTATCCTTCTTTCTTATATTATTGATTATTGGTCTAAAAGATAATATATAATTTTTTCTTTAAGTATATATATTTATTATTATAATATATACATTTTTATTATTTTTTATTTTTTAATATTCTTTAATTATATTTTCTAAAAATAAATATCAAATAAAAAATAATTACACACTAACAATATAATAAAATTACCGAGATGATGGAGATGGTATAGGGGGACCCCAGAAGACAACAGATGAGGAAAAAAAGATAAAAAAATAGAAAAAAGAAAAATAAAATAGATAGAAAAATAGAAGAAAAAGAAAAAAATAAATATAAAAAAGAATAAAAATATATAAAAAATAAAATAAATAAATTAAAAATATAGATATAAGAAAATTATAATTTTATATTAATTTTCTTATATCTATATTTTTTAAACTTTATATTATTCAGTACTTATATTATAATAAATATATATATAAAAGGAGGAATAAATCTATGTCAAATAGTGATATCTTAAATGAAAATAATAATACATTTGATTGTAAAATATTTTCTACTTGTAAAGAAATAGAAAATAAATTTCCAGATAAAAAATGTCCAACATGCGATAATTTTATCTATGAAGATGGAATCACAAGTTGTAAATTGATTAATCAATTTTAATTTATTAGGAGGAATAAATTATGAAAATAAAATCTATTTATTTATCTAATATAGATAAATTATATGAACTTGCCAATATTCCTAATAGTGAAAACTTAATGTTTTATTTAAAAGAAATGATTAAAATTACTAGTAAAGTTTATATTACTATATCATTGGAAAATGTTAATCCATATGATCTTCTATTTTTAAATAAGATGAATTTTGTTTATAGAGGTATTGAAAGTACTATAAATTTAGATGAGTCTACAAAGATAGATAATGTTGATGATGATGTAAATAGATCTGTAATTAAATTATATAAATTATTAAATTATCATGAAGAACAAGAAAAATCAAAGATATATCAAAAGTTATTACCAGTTTATACTTATCATTATAATATTGATATAGTTTTTAATGGTAATACAATAAATAATTTATTTCAATATTCATTAAAAGAATTATTTATCAATCCTGAAAATTCTAAAGTTATAGATATTAATGATATTGAAACAATTAAAAATAATATAGCTACAGGATTTTATAGAATATTTTATCAAAATCAATATAATTTTTATAAATCAATTGATACTGCATCTGAATCATTAGAACAATCATCATTTTTCAAATATAATAATGGTGACGCATTTACTATACATCAGATAATAGGTCCATATGATACACAAGTTGATTTTATAAATAATACCAAGGATACTCTAGATTATCAATATTCATTATTTAAAAAAGAATATAATAATCAATTAAAATCAAACTATAAAGTTGTAATTGAATGTAAAACAACATTACAAACGCTTACTGATTTAATATTAAATACTAAAGTAGTTGATTCATATGAAAACCCTATGATTATGTTAACTTCTACAAATTTCTATGTTCCAGAAGAACTTGGAGGTATATATAATAAGAGATATTCTGAAGATCTTAATGAATTTATAGTATTAAGGGACTTTCATAAAAAAGATGCAGAATTAAATAAATATTTATACATGCCAATGAATACTATTGTTAGATATACTTTATTAATACCTTTCAATGATATATTAAGTGATTCTGACTTAACAGATTTTATTAAGGATGAATTAATGTATATTGATGAAATGAAAAAAGAATATAATGTAGTTGGGAATAATGAAATTGCTAATTTAAATCAAATATTATCAAGATTGAAAGTAATAATAAAATAAATGTAAATAGACTTAGAGAATTCTCTAAGTCTATTTTTTAGACTTTTTAGTTAATTATATATTATTTATAAGATAATAAATATATAATAACAAAAGAAGGTGAAATATAAATGATATATTATGAAGATTATATTGAATATATCAAAAACGATATATATCCATTATTATGTGAATTATTAGATATAAGTATCATATCTAATAAAAAAGATGAAAAAAATCATATGATATTGATAAAATTAATTAAGAATATAGAAAATGAAAACTTTGATGAAATTCTAAATAAAAGTAAGATATTAGAATATATAAATGATGAAAATACTATGGAGGAAGATTATGGATAAATCAATATATTTAATTTATTATAAAGAAACTGGAGAATTATATGCATTTACTGAGAAAAAATCTCTTTATAAATTATTTAAACGGACAAGAAATATGAGTATGTATTTTTGCAAAAAAATAGATTATGAAACAAAAACATATTCTAATCTATATAAAAAACATCAAGATTTATCTATATTTTTATTTAAATTTAATAAAATATCATTACCACTTACACATGTAGAGAGTAATACAATTATTAATATAACAACCAATTTCACAATAAGTAAAATTTATACATTACCATTTGTATGTCCAGATACTTTAAATAATAAATATAAAATATATTTAAAAAGATTATTGTATGATAAGGTATATAATGTATTTAAAAATAAAGGTGAACCTATTGAAATAGAAGAAGACTATTTTAAATGCTTCTTATTATATTATGAAAAAATATTAGATGGAAATGCAATATTGGATTTATATGAGAAAGGAGAAAAAATTGAAAGAAACAAAAATTTATAAATTTTATTTGATTACAAATAAAGATGATAAATTGATAAAAATGCTTAATACAATGGATATTCATTTTAGTGGTGATAAAATAGTTGTATTATATGCGTGGACAACAGATAAAAATATAGCTAATAGATATTCTAAATCTAGAAATAAAGATAAGTTATTTTGCAAAGAAGATTCTGTAGATTATGATGAGTTAGAATATATAAAATCAAATATGATGGTAAAACATATTGAAAAGAAAAAGTTATATATAGATGACAAACCAGTACGATTGGTTATGACTAGATTTGAATATATAAATGCTATAGAGGAGTTTTCTGAAAATATAAATGACGATTATGTGAATTCTATAAGTGTAAATATAGATATATTTAGAAATTCTTCATTTAAAATATTAGATGATATACTTTATTCATATAATTATTATATGCTTTATGGAACCGATGAAGAAATGGAAGTTGCAGATTATAATATGTCTTATAATAGAAATATATCTAATTTTTATCAAAATGATATTACTAAATTATGTTATGTTTATAGAGATATTATAGATATGAATGGAATATTAAATGAGGTGAAAGTATGAAAATGTATACATTTTGTTTGAATGAACAGAATAAAAAATATGCAAATTTATATTCATCAGCTTTAATTACGAATGAAATGATTTATATCAATAATACGTCATATATATTATATGGATGGACTAATGATAAAAAAGTTTTTAATTTATTTAAAAAGCAACGTAATATGGATATATTTACAATTATTGTGTTGAATTTAGATAATGAAAAGAATACACTTTTTAGTGAAAAATATAAATATAATGAAATAACGATTGAAGCACTTGGATTAACACACGACTATAAGTATTATAAAAAAATTGCAATAATTCATGAAGAATATATGTGTATGAAATCAACGTGCGATGATTTTTATATAATAATATCAGGGCTATTCTATGATTATATTAATAAAAATATTTTTAAAAGTAAATATGTTAAAATATTAGATAATATAAAATATTTTAAAATGATAAATATATCTAAAAAAGTTAATGATGGTGAAGACATCTCCATAGTTGATGACCTTTATAGTGAATACGAAATATTTTTATATATGTATTCAGATTTATTAAATCCGTATTTATAAAGAAAGGAAGATGAAAAAATGACATTATATAAATTCTTTAGGACAATTGATGAAGATGATAATAAAATCAAATTAGATCCTGTTAAGAAATATCCTTTGTATGCATTTACTAAATATAAAAAAGTTGCTAATGAATTTGCGAAAACCAGAAAAAAAGATATGTTTAAAATGGTTGTAACAAAAGGTTTGAGTAATGAAGAATATGAGGATTTTGCACAACAATACAGAGGATGTGCCTTAGAATATAAAACTTTTGAATCATATGTAAGATCTAATAAAGTGACATTAGAATATGATATTCTTTGTACAACTAACGAATACAATAACGTTGAATCTTTTAAAGATGCAAATCTTTATATTGATGATACTTTTAAATATGTAAATATAGATGTATTTAAAAAGAAATCTTTAAATAAACTTAAAAAGATTGACTATGAAAATATATATACTATATTTATAAAATCAACAGAGCATTTTTCTCCATTAAGTTACGGATGTAACGATTCAGACTTTTATTTAGATGATTATGCTGTTGATTGGGATTATGATAGTTTAAGATTATATATATTTATATATCGAAATCTTTTAAATATTGATGAGTTTTTAAAGTATGTCAAATAGTTATGAAAAACTGCATAGTTAACAAAAAAATAAAGGTGGTGATATAATATGAGTATTAAATATGAAAAAAATTCACTTATAGATATAATAAAATCAACTACTCCTGAACCTGTTGATTATTCAGTATCATTTTCTAATGACCGATCAAGAACGAAGTTTATTAAAAAAGTTGAGAAATTAATACGTTCATCAATGGAATATAGAGATTATATAGGATTTTTGCGTGAGAATGTTGGAATGGATGCTTGTGCATTCTTTTCAAATGTATCTAAAGATACTAGTAAACGAATCAAAATTGAAGTACATCATGCACCATTTACATTATATGATATTTGTGAAATCGTATTATGTAAATATGAAAAGTCTGGTTTACCAATTAATGCAATGGATATAGCTGAAGAAGTTATGTTATTACATTATAAAAATATGGTAGGATTGGTACCACTTTCAAAAACATTACATGAGGTAGTTCATTCAAGTGATAAATTAATAATACCTGCAAATGTAATTTATGGACATTATAAGTTATTATTACAAGAATATGAAAAATATGATATACCTGATTATATATATGATAAATGTGATAAACTTATTGAGCAGACTAAAATGCTTAGAGATGATTCATTTGATGTATTAAAACGTAAATTTATATATATAGACGTCGATGGATTCCAAGTTCCTCAAAGAATTGAAAATGAAAAGAAGGAGAATATTGCATAATATGATTTCAGGCGAATTAATAAAAGATGAAATAGAAAAAGGTTCAATTGTGATATCAGATTTTAATGAAAATAATTTGAATCCAAATTCATATAATCTTACATTATCTGATATTATAATAACATATGATGAGGATATATTAGATCCTAGAAAAGAAAATAAGATTAAAAATGAAGTTATATCTGATGATGGTTATATTTTATTACCAGGTAAATTATATCTAGCATCAACTAGAGAAATGATATCTTCTAATAAATACATACCTTGTATATCAGGAAGGTCTAGTTTAGCAAGATTAGGTTTGACAGTTCATCAAACAGCATTTTTTGCTAATTTTGGAGATGTTTTTAAATGGACATTAGAGTTATCTGTAGTACAACCATTAAAGATATATCCTAATATGAAAATATGCCAAGTATATTTTGATACACTACTTGGACCAGCTAATATGATATATGATGGTAAATATAAATATCAATCAAATACAACAAGCTCAAAATTTTATGAAGAAGAGACAGATATTACTCTGTCTCTTCTTCATATCTTATCATTAAATGTATATATTTAAATCACGATTATTATTTTGTATTAATAATAAAAAAGTATAAATATAGATACAAGATTTTTAAAGAATATTAAATATTTATATAATATTAAAATGTATGCTATAAGAAAAATAATGAAGAAAGGAAGGAAACCCAGATAATATGGAAGGACTTATAATGGACTTTGAGCCGAAAAAATCTTTAGATGATGAAGATAATGAATATGATAGTGTTGTTCTTGGAGGAACAAATTCTTCAGAGGATACAATAGATGAAGAAGGACGAATTGTAAAAAGAAGAGAAATGAAAGAAATTAATCTTCCTAAAGAAATGGAAGAAGAAATTTATAATTCGTATGAGTATTCTTGTGTATCTGATTTTGAAGACACATATCATAAGTCTGAAGAAGAGAAAAAGGCTGAAAATGAATTTTATGATATATTTAAAGATTATGAAACATATCATAAGTCAAAAACTAGAAAATTGGATGAATATGTATATCAGTATAGATATATATTACATCTGTTAGATGAAGTTGCAAAACGTAATGGAGTCTATGATCCTGAAGAGTTTAAGATTCAGGTAATTAAAGGAAAAATTAAAGTATATGGAATTGATTTTCCTAAATTTAATGGTTCTTCAAAACAAAAGAAAAATATAAATTGGGATTATGTTGCTGAAGTTATACTTGATGAAAGCAAAGATCCATCAATATTAATGAAGAAGAAAGACGATTTTGATGTTGAAGAAGAAACTTTAGAAGAGAGTACAGAAATCGTTAAAAGAGAGATAGGTGAAAAGAAATATAATGAAATATTTGGAGATAATACTTCTTTAACTGAAGAAGATATTAAAGGAATCCGAATACAACCTGGATTCGTAAGAAATAAAGATATACCAGTGTTATTAAAAAATAGCAATTTCCATCAGATGATGACTACAATAAGAAAGAATAATCTTAGAGGTCAAAGAATTAATGATTATGCAAGAGATATGATATATGATGACATTGAGTATATTGAAGAGCATGATAATCGCTTAAAAGTAAAGGAATCACAAATTCCAAAGTTTCATGGCGATATTAATAAGAAAAAGAATATTGAAAGATATAATATGGAGATTGATGATTATATTGATGAACATGAATATGTAGATTATCATGGAAGATTTATAAAGAAATCAGATTATAATGATTTGCTTGTTAAAGAATGTCTCGATGAAGCAGGATGGGATTTGAAGAAAGTATTTAATTATGAAGCTGAAGAGAAAGCGTTACGAAAACAAGCAAAACGTGATAAGAAAAGACGTGCTAAACTTCAGAGAAGACTTAAAGCTATAGATGATAGAAAAGCTTTGAGAGAAGGAAAATACGTTGGTGAAATAACCAAAGATAAAAAGAAGAAAAAGAAAAGTAAAAAAAAAGTTAAAAAACGTATGAAAGTAGCTGAAGGAATAATGTTAGATTCAGCAGGAGTTTCTGAAGAACTAACATGGAAAGACTGGGAAAAAGAAATGAAAAATATGAATTTCTTAAAATAATAAGAAAGGAGAAAGATTAGACTAAAATGGATAATAATTATAAACCAGCAGAGATTGAATCTGCAACAAAAATGTTATATCCAAATAAGAAAACTTATCATTCACTTCTTAAAAAATATTTTTCGAAGGACTTATGTTTAAAGCTTCATAAGCTCACGTTATCAATGTCAACCGATAATAATACAAAAGCTAGATATATTGAAAAATATTTAAAAGAATATAATGTACCAGCAACAATATTAGGTTCTGGCACAAATAGAATTGGTGTTAGAATTGAAGGATACTGTTTTAAAATAGCATATGATAAGGCTGGATGTATAGATAATAAAAGAGAATTTATATATTCTAAGAATCTTCAGCCTTATGTTGTGAAAACATATGAATGTTTTCCATCCGGGTTAATTTCTGTTTGTGAATATGTTCGAGGTTTTGAAAGTTCAGATATTCGTTCAAGCGAATTGGCATATTCTAATAGGAAAAAAATGAAAAAGATATTAGATATAATATCAGAAAATTTCCTTGTTGGAGATGTTGGAATATCAGACAAGAACTATGGAAACTGGGGAATGAGAGTAGATGGAAGTATATGTATACTAGATTATGCCTATATCTACTCTATAAACTATAAACAGATGGAATGTTCTTGTGGTGGAAAACTTTATTATGATGAAAATTATATTAAGTTAAGATGTTGTGAATGTGGTAAAGTTTACAATTTTGGACAACTTAGAAAGAAAATCACAAGAGAAGATGAAGCAAAAGAAATAGGTGATATTACTAAAAAAGGATATTGCCTAAATTCTGAAAAAGAAGAAAAGGAATTTAATCCTAGATTTGTAGTTAATGCTATGGAAAATGTTGAAGCTTATATAGAGAAACAGCATAAGAAAGCAGAAAAAGAATATTATAGATCTGATAAAAAGGATAATTCCGTAATATATGATGTTAATACAAACATCAAAGATGTTATAAACGAATATGTAGAAAGTCGTAAATGACTTTCTACTCCAAATTAAAATACTTAAAAGGAGGACAAATTTTATGTCAAAGAAGAAGAAAAATAAAAAGAAAGAATATGGAGTAAATATTGATAAAATCATTTTCAGAACTATGAATAATAATTATAGTAATGATGATGAATATAGTATCGAAGATGCAATAGATGATTATGTTGAAAAGCATGAAACAACATTGTATGATGATAGGAAAAAACTAAAAACAGAAAAAAATTCACTATATGGTGAAGTTGTAAGAACTATCGATAATGTCCTTAAAATTAATAATGATACAATTGAGAAAGAGAGTGAAGAGAAATTGGCAAGTGAAATTGCAATAGATAAAAAAGATAATGATAAAAGTAATATTATAGAATCTATTGATAATTCTGTATCTTTAATTAAAATTGATGAACTTACCAAAATTGAAGTAAAAGATCGTTTTAATTTGGTTTCATATTATGTCAATATGTATAATGAAATTTCTGAGATTATTGAATCAAAAATCAATAGAGAGATAGATGATCTTGATATTATTGATATCAAAGCTGCTTGTGCTTTACAGATTACAATTTCATTGGCACCAGTTGCAACATATACAATTGATGAATTTAATAAATTATTTGATAATGTATTATCATTTGATACAGATAAATACACTATTGTTAGAGATGAAGAATTAAATATTGCACATGGTTTTATTATATCAGATAAATTGTTGAATGATATTGACACATTAGTGTCAACACTTAAAAATCTTTATAGAAAAGATGATAAAGCTATTGTAGGTATTTTAGCTGCACTTACAATGCATGCATCAAATAATATATGGATTGATAAAGAGTTTACATCAATGTCTGCTGTAAATAAATGGATTAACTCATCATCAAATCTAAAAGAAGAATTTAAAAATATGATTTTAAATGATGAGAATACAAAATTTGCAATTGAAAAAGATGAAAATACTAGTGATGCATATTATGAAATCACTGATGAATATTCATTTTTAAGTAATATGATTGATGATATATTCGATTCATTAACTGCAGAAATTACGGAAGAAAATGTAACAGGTGCGTCAAATGACAATGATCCCTTTCGAGAGGATGATTTTAAATACGAATGTGAAAGTGAAGAAATCAAAAAAGAAGAAGAAAAAGAAATATCTAAAAGTGAAAATTCCAATGAAGAAAATGAAGATATAAAGAATGTTTCTGATATATCTGATATAATCAAGGAAACAAATCCCGATGAATTTACATTAGATATTTCTGAACCAACCGAAACTTTCAAAGATGTAAATGAAGATAATCTTCTTTCAAAAACAATACCAGTTATACGAGGATAAATAAATTATGATATATGTAATGGATACTAAAACATTAATTAAAGATTTCGTTAAAAACGAAGGAAATGAAAGAGTTCTACTTGCTCAATATTGCATAGTATCTTCACGAATAAGAAAGACTGAAGAAAATGATGCAGTAGTAAATGTTACTCACATATTGTATCCAAATAAATATACCGTAATGGATTTAAAGGATGATGAATCAACACAAAAAGAGTATGTTCACCAACTTGAAAATTTAGAACCAATGCTATTCTTTAGTAATATCGTAAAAGCATCTATAAAAGAAGGTTATGACATAATCTTTTTGTGTTCTCCTAATGAGTATAAATTAGGATATATGAGTATTATAGCAAAATATATCGAAGATGTGTTTTATATACCTTGTATAGAATATAAATATAGAGATAAACATGAAGTTAGAAAATATTCAGATAGTTTAGCTCTTAAAGTTTGCAAAGAAGTAAAACATCAGAGAAAAAATCAAATGTCTAAAACTAAAAGAGGAAGACAGAGTTTGGTTAAAAATATGAGTAAAAAAGAAAAAATAAAAATATTAAAATCAATGGATATGTACTATAAAGGAATGTCTAATGATGAAATCGACGAAACTATAGAAGTATATTATATCGAAGATTGATTTGAGGTGCAATTAAATGTCAAATAATATTTTATTTGACGATTGGATAAAACGTGTTAGAAAAAATCATCCAAATGCAGATAATGACATTCAGACATATTTATATATGACAGTAAATAGTACTGATAAAGTTATTAAATCAAAACGGAAATATTTAAAATTAAAGCTATTAAATAATACAGGAATGATGATAGAATATTAAAATAAAAGAAGAAAATGAGTATATTATTAATTCATTTTCTTCTTTTTTTAAAGAAAGAGGAAATAATATATGAACGTTGATAAAATACTATATGGTATTAAGAAGGGAATTGAATATGAAGGATTTATAATATTAACTATTATAATTATATTCATATTAATTTCAACTATAGGTATAATTACAGAAAGAATATCAAATAAAAGAAAGAAGACTAAAAAATAAATGAATTTATGGGAAAATGATATATTTAATAACCAAAATATATTATATCTATTTAATCATTATATTACGGAATATGATATGAAAAATGCTGGATTTAGTTTAATACAAGATTTAAAACTTCTTCCACAAAAAACTATAGATGAATTATCTAAAATGAAAAAGCATGATAGAGATATTAAGATAGGTAAATTACAAAGGAATGATAAAAAATTTTCAAATGATTTAAAGTATGGATTTCAATTAGCTAGAAAAACATTTATTGAATCTAATAGGTTAACTGAAGATGATATATTATGTATAAAGAAAGATGCAATATTTACAATAAGAGAATGTGATAATACTAAATTTGGTGATAATATAGAATTTAGAGATAAAAATAAATACACATCTTTTATTACATTAAAACCAATTAAATCATCTAGAATATTACAATTATTTTATAACAAGAGTAAATTAGATGTTAAAGGAATTGGTGATATTGAACTTGAAAATCATGAAGATTATATGTGTAAGTTTATAAAAGATTATTTTAAAATGATGGAAGATTCAACATCTGAATATACCTTACAATATCTTAGAACTTTTGCAGATAATTATAAAATGTTAAGATTAGATATTCCATATTATAGAGAATTTAATTCACAATCTAGATATTTAATGAAAAATGGAGAAACATCAAATATTGAATATATGGATAAAGAAGAACTTGATATTATGTATAATTATATAAATATAATATCAAAGTTGATATTAATAACGATATAAAAGAGAACTGGAAAATAAATTCCAGTTCTCTTTTTTTAATCAGATTCTCTTACTTTATTATTTAATGTTAATGCTCGTACAATCAATACATATGAAACATTTCTTGTTATATATGTTAAAATATATGTATCCGATAATAATATTGTATTATTTACATATGCATCTGATTTAATAGCATTAAATACTGATGTTGATATAGTTTCAACATCTTTATCAAGATTTATTATGTTATATGGATTTCCTAAAACTACATTAGATTTTAAGAATCCATTAACTTCAATATCAATAATATTATTAATTAGATTAATAACTCCTATCGAATAGTCTAATTTTTCTTGTTCTGAAACATTGTATGTTTCATTCACATTTCTTTTTTTTCTATTAAGTAATGACAAGTTTCTTATGAGACCTATTACATACATAAGTAATATAATTGAAAGTATCATTAGAATTGCAAAATAAATATCTGATGATATATACTTACTCATATCTATTACCAACCTTTCTATATTTTTATTAATTATAAGTATAATGTATATTAATAAATAATATTAATATAATATCTATATGAAAATAAAATATTTAAAAAAATAAAAGGTTCCGTAGTCATCCTTTAAAAAACTACGTCACTTAACTTCCATATGGTTAAGTGGGAAAGGAGTTAATATGGAAACTAAAGAAAAGATGAAGAAAGCTATTAGAGTAGCTTTCTTCATGGGAGCTACAGTATCGATATTAATAGTAGCTTATGCAGTGGTAGCCTGCAAGGCTACTATTAATATCGATAAAACCTTACATCCATATAAAGGATGTAAGATGATCTCATCAACAGAGTACTTCACTGTTGATGGAGTAGAAAATTATGAAGTAAAAGGAGGTGAAACCGTATCTGAAATCGCAGAGGCGTACTGCGTTAAAAACGCAATTGTACTTATGGAGTACTCGAGAAAAGATATCGAGTACTCGATCATTAAGATCAATGATCTTAATGATAATGGATACATCAAGGCAGGTACAATTCTGTACCTGCCAAAAATAAAATTGGTCGACAGCCAATAAAAATAATTGCAGTCCTGAGCAAGACTATAAACTGCTTAGGGTTATCCCTAAAATTTATTTTTTTGTAATAATCGTAAACTATATATATATTGATATAATATTTTTCTGAATAAAATAAAAATTAAATAAATAGTCCAGCTCATGACTTTAAACCGAGCATTAAGAAAGGATGATTGTTATGAGATTCAACCCAGAACACAGACTTATTAATGATGTAAATGAATTTAGAAAGAAAAAAGAAAGAAGGAAACAAAACATGTTTCCTTCTTTCTTTGATAATTTACCAGATGAAATCGGCGAAGAAGAAGGAAACAATCTTCCTGATGAAATAGGGAATAATGTGTTTCCTTCTTTCTTTGATAATTTACCAGATGAAATCGGCGAAGAAGAAGGAAACAATCTTCCTGATGAAATAGGGAATAATGTGTTTCCTTCTTTCTTTGATAATTTACCAGATGAGATCGGGAATGAAAAAAATGGTATGATGATCTTCCAGACGAGATATAATTCTTGTCTGGAAGATCGATTAAAGTCCTGAGCAAGACTATAAACTGCTCTATTTTATTTCTTTTTTTATCTATTTAATATTCTATCACTTATCTTTAATATATCATAACTATTACTATCCATCATCATAGATTTATCTAAATATCTATTAAATTTATCTATATAATCTTTATTCATTGCACATCCATATATTCTTATAAATTCATTAATATCACCCCATGCTTGATTCATATTAATAAAAATTTCCCTATCATGAACTTCTTCGTGAACAGTCGTTGATAACATAACAACTTGAATATGATGTTTTAAGTGTTCATCTAATACTTTGTCAGCAATTCTGAATGTTGATATTTTCCATTTTTTTAATAAGAAATAATCTATCATAATATCGCAATAATCATATAATGTAAATATAGGTCCATGATGCATCTCTATTGTGCAATCACTGTCATCTAAATTTGATAATACTTGACAATGATCTAATTTTATTTCTTTTTTTAGATATGCTATATATGCATTATATCTATCATCATTTCGAACTAATCTTTCACATCCTTTAACGAAATTAGTTCTTGAATCTATACTGGAAAAATACTCTATATTTTTATGAAATGGTAATTGATAAATTGATAAATTTGAATCAACAACCTCAGTTTTATTTTCATTATCATGTTCATATGAAATATTAGGTAAAACTTTTGGCATAAATATAATCCCTCCTTTTGTAGATTATTTAATGGTTTTAAATATAAAAACCATTTAGACAATATAATAAATCAATTTTTAAAGGTGGTGACATAAAAAGATGAGTAGTATAAATCCAATTTCGAATTTATATACTGATATGGTTAATATATTAAAATCACTGACCATTAAATATTCGGGTATTGCTAATGCAAAAGATACTATGGATATACGATTTAAATTTGAATCTTATTGCAAAGCATATCTTGAATTAGATAATTTTGAAACATATGATGATTATAACGTAGATGAATATGCAAATGCATTGGGTTATAGTATAAAAGATGATAAATATAATGATGGAATAGATGATAATATTCAAACATCAAATCATATAGTTACAACTGAAGAAATGAAAAATATAATAATTGGATATGTTAATAATCCTGATTTATTATCAGAAACACAAAAAGGTTCATTATTATTACAACGAAGACAACGTAAGATTGATGAATATGTAGAAGAAAATAATTACTATAGATGTTTAAATGGGTTACCTGATATTGAAGATTTAAATTCTGAATTAACAAAAGATGGTAAAAACCCTAATTTTTTGTATGTTCCTAAGAGTTATTGTGATGAGTATTCAATACCTGAAAACATTCCTATACATGAGATTGAAGATAAAATGGGTGAATATTATATATCACTTTTAGAGGGTATTGGTGTTATAAAAGAAATGATTGATGCTTATCCTGAAAAAGAATATTTAAAATATATTGGTTCAAGAAGGATTGGTATATATGAAGCACGAAAAGCTAAAAATTTTGCTATTTTATATGTAGATAAATCTAATGTTAGGGATAGTACAATGAAACAATTTCTACAGATATATGAGTCTTGTAGAGATTATTTTGTTTCAACAGCGTATGTATATGAATATAGACAAATTCTTAAATATTATGATAATTTCATTGGATTATGTATATTTGTAATGACAATTCAGCAACTTTCTATTAGAGCAATATCTAATGCAGTTGATAGAGAATTTTATGATGAATATTCGGTTCAGTTATTATATGAAACATATGGAGTTCCATATAATCCAAAGATTGATCAAACTACACAACAACAAATAATTCAAAATCTTAATTTATTGGTACAGAATAAAGCAACTGATAAAGTATTAATAGATATAGCTTCATTACTTGGGTTCACAAATGCTGAAATATATAATTACTATTTAATCAAAGAAAGAACCTTCGATTCAAAAGGAAGACCTGTTGTTGCAACTAGAGATAACTTTAATTCAGCAACTGGTAAATATGAAAAAGGTTATGATTATGAAGCAATGTTTGATATATATTTTCAGAAAGTAAAACTTGGAGAAACTAATGTACATCAAGCATTACATGACCCACGAAATTATGTTAGTTATGATGATGTCACATATTACGACCCATTTTGGTGGGAAGATGATAGTGAATTATATAAAGAGATTTGGGAAACCGAATATAATATGATTGAAACTAAATATCTTGGTATGACATTACCATATAAACTAACTGAAATGATATTCCAGTCTGTAATATTATTACAATTAATAATGGATAAATATAAAGAGATTTGGGACTTAATGATAGAGCTTCCTAAAATATGTGATGGAAAAATAACTTTAGTTGATGGCGTTATTTTATTATGTGCATTATTTTCAAAGAAATATAAAATGACTGGTGAAATAACACAATTACCATCTAAAATAATTAATGTTTTAGAAGTCCTTGATCAAGAAATAAATAAAGATTATGAATACGGCGAAGTCTTACGATTTGATTTTATTGATTTTGACCCTTCTAATCATGATGACCCAATGACTAAACTTCATAGATATTTAGTAGAAAGAAAATATATGAATTTAGCAGCTGTTAAGGAATTACGTAATGAAGTATCAAAAGAAGAAGATAAATATCATGATGTAGATCCAGATCATACATTTAATCCTTTTAAACTTGTTAAATATACAGAAACCGATGAAGAGTGGCAAAGATTTTGCAGTTATTTAAGAATATTATTTATTGACCCTAATGCTTCAAAAGATGATAAAGTTACTGCAATAAATGATATTTATAATAATATTAAGAATCTATATCAGATGATTTCATATAGAATGGGAACTACTAATAATTATAAAGAATACTATGCACTTAAAAAGTTTTATGATACAGTATTCTATTCTAGACATTCATATGATGTATTTAAAGTTGTTGATAATTCAACTAAACAAGAAATTATGCCTAAGACATTTTTAGAATATTTTAAACTTAAAAATATACAATTATATGATTTTGTTGTTAATGTAGATGAAGATTTAATATACTCATATATAGATCATATAATTTATAAAATGGAAGATATTATAAGTGATTTAGGATATTTATATATAAAAAATGATGGATTTTCTCCATTAGAAGAACTACTTAAGCAACTTATCATATTCTTTAAATCATATACAACTGATATGGTTAATATGAGTAGTATATTAATAGTAGATATGAGAATGGAAAATATGTTAAGATTTATAGATCATCCTGCTAATATATCTAAAAAAATTGCTATAAAAGATATGATATCTGGAATGGGATATGCTGATTTTATGAAGCAATTTAAAGTATCATTTAATATAAAAGATATGATAGCTTTTAATGATACAACATCTATAGATTCTTATATAAAATTTGGAAAAGATATATATGAACATATTTTTTTAGATGATAATGAAAAAATGAATAAAGCAATTCAATTAGATGATAATAATATTCATTTATGTGATTTATATAATAAAACTAATATTGATATGTCAATAGATGATAAATTTAAATTTAAAGATGCAATATCATTACATTATATAGATAATGAGTAAGTATCAAAAAAACAATAATATTAAATTATAAGTGTTTATTAGAAAGGAAGTGTGACTATAATATGTCTAATAATATTCTATTAAAAGATAATTTATCACTTAAAAAAGATAATATAAATATATCAAAACCGGGATTATGGGCTAGAACAGAAGTTATAGTTGGTAGAGGATACCATTCAAATAGAATGGGAAAATCTTATCTTGATGAAGTTGATTTTACAAAAGAGAATACTGTTCCAATCGGAGGTGTACAGTATGCACTCGAACAAATATTTGGAATAAATGCATCTGCTAAATCAAGTTCAATTCAAGTACCAAATATGTATAATACACTTGGTATTGGAGCACCTGATGTTACACCTGTAACTCAGTATAAAATCCCAAAATTAAATGACCAAGGAGCTCAAGTTATAAATACAGTGACATATGATCCTGGACATTTTGTACAATTATTTGGTGTAGGTGTTACTGGTACTGCAGAAAATAATATTACAGTTCATAAAGTTGGATATAGAGAAAATTCTATTGAAATGTCAATTTCAACTTCTGATGGTACATTAGATGGTTCTATGTATCCATTTAGATTTACAGAATCTATTTTAAGTGAAGTTGATAGGCAAAAATATTTTGGTAAAAAATTAGATTTAAGTTCAGGTAAAACTGGATATTATTTAAAGAGATTTGAACAAGATCCAGAGATAAAACATATTTGGAAAACATCAGATACTATGGATACTGAGGATGAAATTCCTTTAACACAAGATAGTGTTTGGGATTATAGTAGAGATGATGCTGTTGAATCATTCATTGAATGTCATTTAAGAATAACAAAAAATGATATTAAAGAATATTTTGATTATCTCGAAATGCCTGAATCTTGTCGTATTAATTGTATTGCATTATTTAATGGAATTTATACAGAAAGTGCAATGGCTGATGGAGACCAGTTTGGAGATTATGCAAATGTAAAATTATTCTCTAAACTTAATATTCCAACAGAACATTTAAGTTTACAAAAAGATTTGGAAATCATATACAGAATATATGGTTCATAAAACTAATAAGAGAATCAAGTTTATAAACTTGATTCTCTTATTTATCTTAATTTATTTTGTAAATTACAAGTATATTAAATAAATAAGAAAGGACATTAAATATGGAAAAAGAATATCGTATTATAGGAATGAATTTAGGCAAATCATATATGGGAATTGAAATATATTTACAAGAATGTGAAGATGACAATAATTGTTATATATTTAACCCAATAAGATATAATAATGAATTAGATATTGTTACAAAAATAACTAAAGAAAAACTTTCACAAATTAAATGTGAATATATTCATATTGATTATATTGGAGGAGAATATCCAACTATTATGATAGATGAAGATGTATTAAAAAATAAGATGGTTGATGTAGATAACGAATTATTTACTATAGAATGGGACAGAGAAGCTAGGTATCCTGAATGTAAAGTTAATTTAGCATTATTTACTGATGAAATTTGTACATTATCCCCAGAACATAAACAAGAAAGAAATATCAATATGTCAATAAGTGAATTTTTTGATGAAAAATATAAAAACCGAGATGATAAAGATAATATTTTTGGTGTTGGAATGACTGATAGTGAATTTAGATATTTTATTATTCAATATTTACTTCCGGATGATTGGTATGTTACTGATCCATTAGGAAAAGACCAAATAAACGAAATAGCTATATATGATATACTTAAAGAATATTCTAAGAAATTTAAGAAAGAACTAAAGAAATTAAAAAAGAATAAAAATAAATAAAATCCGTAAACTCTATATATATATATATATATATATTAATATAATATTTTTGTGAATAAAATAAAAAATATATTAAATAGTCCAGCTCATGACTTAAAACCGAGCATAAGAAAGGATGATAATTATGGAAAAATACATAATAATAATGTTAGGAGTAACAACATTGATAGGTTGGACGAAATAGTTTCTCTTAAATCAAAAGTACAGATATTTTATATTCAAACATTATAGGGAGGAGATCGAAAAATGTAAAAATATCGATGAACTAAAGGATCTAATAGATCCGCTTAAGTAGTTCATGTAGAAAATATATCGAAGTTGATGAATTAACTTCGATATATTTTTTTTGTATTTATTTAATTTATATATTATATTTATGAAATAAATAAAGGAGGTTATTTAATATGATGATAGTTGAAAAACTTAAAGTTGTACACAAAGATAACGAAACTGATAATGATGTTATTGAGGTTATTTCAGATTCAAAAGAAGAACTTATAAAAACACTAGAAAATGAAATTAAAGTTAAAAATACTGAAATTGATAGTTTAAAAAATACAAATAGGGAACTTACTGAACAAATTTCTATGCAGAACCATAGAATTAAATCTCTAGCTAATGAGTTAAATCATGGATTAAATGAATTAACAATTAGTAAGTTCAAGTAATTACTATGAATATTCAGAAGAAATATAAAATTATTTCTTCTGAATATTTTTTTGTAAATATTAGTAAATAATAATTAATTTTAGTAAATACAACTTGATAATGTAAAAGAAATATTTTACAAAAATAAAATACTAAAGGAGGACTTCACTATGTTAGAAGTTGGATTAATTGGAATTGGTAACGCTGGAAATCAGGTTGCCTCATTAGCAAAAGAAAAATTAGGAATTGATGTATATGCAATCAATTCATCAGAAAAAGATTTTGAAACAGTACCTAATGGTATTCCTAAAAAACTTATTGGAGATAAAAAAGGTGCTGGAAAGAATAGATTAGAAGCAAAGAGCTTTTTAAAATCAAAAATTATGGAATTAATATCAGATGAAGATTTTCAGGGATTTATGAAATCTAAAGAAGTTGTATATGTGTGTTCATCAACTGGTGGTGGAACTGGTTCAGGAATGGCACCTATTTTAAGTTCTATAATTTCTCAGTCATTTAAAAATGAAGATGGAAGTGATAAGATAGTAATTCTTATTGGTATTCTTCCTACATTATTAGAAGCATATAGTACTCAGGTTAATACACTTGAATATCTTACAGAAGTATATAAGACACTTGATGACCCAACATATATGTTATATGATAATGAGAAATTATCAAAGAAATCTACATGTGATATGATGAAAGAAATAAATTTATCAATTGTAAATGATATTGCTGTTATGATGGGTCAGTATACACCTACAACACCATATGCATCAATTGATGAAAAAGATATGAAAGTTATCTTAAATACACAGGGAAGAATTGCAATTGCTTCTCTTATTGATATTAAAGAAAAAGATTTAGATACTGTTGATGTTGAAGATCTTATCATTAATGAAATTAAAGTAAATACACATTGTGAATTACAGAGAGATAAAACTGTACATAGAACAGGTATTATTACAAATCTTTCAGAATCAATCAATTCTACAGTAAATACTCATATTCCAAAAGTTCAGGAATTTATCGGTTCACCTGTAGAAGAATTTGAACATATTTATGTAAATCCTGAAAGAAAATTACCTAATAATGTATTTCTTATTATGTCTGGTTTAACCAGAGTAAATGATAGAATACATAAAATTAATGATAGAATTGAAGAAATTGAAGAACGCCAGAAACAGATTAATGATGATGACGATGCATTATCTGACAATGATATTACAGAGTTAAATTCAAAACGTAATTATAGAAAATCTTCTGACAATAATGATGTTAATTTACAGGATATATTCTCTAAATTTAATGCATAAAGGAATATAGAATTATGAAATTATCCGAATATGCTGAATTTATAACTGTAAAAGAAGCTTGTGATATTTTAAATGTATCACGTCCAACTTTATACAAATTAATATTAGATGATTCTATAAAAGGAACAAAAGTTAGAAGAGACTGGAGAATTTCGAAAGATTCAATTATTAAATATTTAAACAAATAGAAATATGAAATGGAATATATTTTTTATAATGTATTCCATTTCTTATATTTTTAAGTATATCATTTATTTATATAATATTTAATTGTATCTTCGACAAGGTTATAACAAATATAACTAAATTACTAAGTGAAAGGAGACCGATATTATGGGTCAGAAAAACAATTCAGTACGAATTCCAGAAGAGGTAGAAGAATTCGCAAGAGCTTCTTTTAAGAAGTTTAAGAAAAAGAATAAAGATTACTATGACAGTAAAAAAGAATTAAAATTAGAATATTATAGTAATCTTGTATATGATCTTGATTATGTAATTGAGTTCATATTATCAAAAGGCTATATTAATAATGAAGCAGTAAAAGAAATTAAAAATGGTTGTTTTAGTAAATTTGTAGGTGAAGAATCTGAAGGATTTATTAAGTTCCTGAAGAAAATTCTTACAAAGAGAGATGAATATCCAGATTATGATTTAAATAATATTAAGTTATTGCCTTGCTTATTATATGAAATCATTTCTGATATTAATACACATAATCAGAACTTGAAGAAAGAGAATCCAGATGGATTAGCTGAAATTGATCCTTCAGGTTTATATGAGTTATCTTCTATTATATTAAAGAAGAAAATTAAGAAATGTGTGAAGAAAGGAATTGATGAATCTGTAGCATTTGATTGCTTAAGCATTATTCCAACATCTTCTGCACTTAAATATTCACCATTTTATAGGGTGAAGACTTTATTCTCTATCTTATATACACATGGAAAAGATAAGAATATTGATTTCGAAAAGGTAATATCAAATGTAGTTGATGCTGATTATCATGATATAATAATTCAGTTTGCAATTCAGGAGAGAAAAGAAAAATATTCTTCATTCAATGAATCACAGAAAGCATTATTTAATGCAATTACTGATTGGGTATTTAATACTCTTGAGGATTTTGATAAGAATGATATTAAATCTATTCTTAAGAAATATATTACTATTAGAAAGAATGATGCAAGTCAGGGTAAAGATGGAAATCGAAGATACTTTATTAAATCATTACCTGAATCAGTATATCCAAATACTTCTAAAGTAATTGCTAAAATTATTGAAGAAGATCCAGAGAATGAAAAGTATTTATAATAAAAAGGCTATCATTATGATAGCCTATAAACAAAATAACCATAAGGAGATACAATAATGGAACTATACGATGTACGAATATACAAAAATGATGATTCAAAAATAAATATAGACTCGGAGTGGAATCATAAGTTTACTAATAGGTCAAATTTTCTATATTCTAAAGATACAAATCTATCTATTAAGGTAGACGGACGTGTAAAAACTTTATTTTTAGATAATTTTAAATATACACGAACAAATATTGATACAGAATCTGTAAAGATATCTTCAACGAAAGTTGAAACTGGTATAAAATTTGTTAAGGCTGTTTCAAACAGATATTCATTAAATCCAGTTTTATATCCAATGAATGGTAATGTTGATGGTACTACTGAGACTATGCTGATACATCTTGTTTTAGATACATCTTCTTTTTCAGTTATGAGATATAATTCTAATTTTAATGTTATTGCAACATATAGAAAGTTTAATGAATACCAAGGTTGTTTAATATCAGTACCAATGAATATTAAAGATAATGAAACTGATGAAGTAATTGAATTACTAATGCTTGATAAAGAAAGTAATAGATTTAAAAAGATTACACTTACAGTTACAAATTATGGATGCAGTTCTATCACTGGACGTGATATTTATGTTATTGGTAGAAAAGAAGAAAATCTTACTAAAGTTGAGCTTGGAATTTGTAGAAAAGTTTCTAAGAAAAATGAAGGTAAGAGTTTAGGATTTAAATATAATTTATGTTCTAACGATGACGCTGCTTATAGAATTTATACAAACGTATTTATATGTAAAGAATCTGATATCTCTTCAGATAAAATTAGCGATATTGTAAATTCTAAAAATTATACAGTGATTTCGATTGAAGATGATAAAATTGAAGATGTTGATTACGTTGTTAATAAAATTAACGATACACTTAAAAACATAAAAGTGAGAGCAATCACTGAATATAATATGGCACTTCCAGTTAATGTATTTAAGCAGCTAAAAATACTTTATGTATTTAAGCTTCAATATAATAAAGATGGACGTGAATATATATATTGTTTAAAAAGTAATTAATGACGTTACTTATATAACATCTAATTGTATCTGATACAACTAATTAAATAAAATACTAAAAGGAGGACATAATTATGTCAAAAAAGAAGAAAAAGAACAAAACATTATTAAGCGGGATTAACGAGAGTAAAGAATTACAGATGTTACTTAAAGATCCAGCTGGTGTTATCCCTGCTATAACATCAAAGAAGGGAAAAATTAAAGGAGATAAGAAAACAAGAAAAATGGTTAGGCTTGTTTGCCCTCATTGTATTAAGAAGGGTAACAAGATGAAAGTAAAAATGAAACCTGATGGAAATGGAAACATGAGATGTCAGATTTGTGGTGATATCATTAAACCTAAATTCTTCTCTAAAGAGGAAGTTCATTCTAGAACAAAGAAAGAATTAGAAATGATTTCACAGGGTAAACTTGCAGCTCAGTCACTTGGTTTACCATCAAGTAATGTTCAGGATATTGCATTAACATATATGGCTGTTCATAAATATGAGAACACATATAACAATATTGCTGAAGCTGTCAATAAGAAAGACAGAATTAAGCGTAATAAGAAAAATAAGAACAGAGGATATCAGTCTTATGGTTCTTGGTCATAAGACTGATTTGATATTCTTATAAATTTTATACAGAGAAGGAATTTCCTTCTCTGTATTTTTTTAGTATTATTTTTATGTACCACCATCTGGTGGTAGTTGAAAAGAAATTTTGCATTTAACAAAATACTAAATAAAAAATGAAAGGAGATGAATAGGATTTATGGCAACAAATGATGTAAATATGTATTATATTGATGATGATATCAAAAAGGTCCAAGTAAAAACTAATCTTTATATTCAACAATATGGACCAGCAGGAGCATTTCATCTATCTAGAGAAGTAATACAAAATGCATTTGATGAATGCACAGATCCAAGTTCACAAGGAACTAATATAAATATTATTTATGATAAGAAAACTGATAAATTAACAGTGGAAGATGATGGACGAGGATTCCCCGAAATAGATTATCCACTAGATATATTTTGTACAAAGTTACAATCAGGTTCTAAATTCTTTAGAGATCAAGGTGGTAATACATCCGGAGAATTTGGTGTTAAATAGGCACCTATATACAGTAATGTATATAAAATCCTTCCCTAATTGCGGGGACGAGCATAAAAGCATAACTACTAAACTAATTTAGTGACAAATTAGTGGCAATGGGTAACTCCAAAGGTATAGTAAAAAGGTTATGTGTAGTGCCAATCGACGCAGCGAAGTATCTTAGTTAGATAAGATATGAGTTCAACGACTATCGACAGCTAGACATCTAGATTCATAGAAATATGTAAATACTTTTTAAGTAGCTAGATTGAAAATAAGGTATCTGAAATGATACACGAAGCGTGTAGAGTAGACACTAAGTATTTTATGAGTGGTGCACGTTATGGGTGCTTTACGAAACGGGAAGCTCTTATATATTTGGTAAAAGAATATATAAGATGATGATATAGTCTAATATCCAATGTAAAATTGGGAAGTTTATAATAAAACTGTATATGAAGATAATGCGGTCATATATGAATATTTGCGGTTTAACGGCGGTTAACGCGTTAAGTTCTTATTTTAGAATTATATCATATAGAGAGAATGAAAAAACCGTTCATGATATAGTATTTGAAAACGGTGTTAAAGTAAGTGATAAAAAGAGAAAACAAACAAAAACTGATAAACAACATGGTACTATTGTTGAGTTTATTTCTAATCCTCAATATCTTGGTAAAAATGTTCATTTACCATTCGAAGAAGTTTATTCATGGATAGAAAAATTAACATATCAGTTATCAGCAGCAACTAATAAAAAAATCAAAATATCAATTGATGAATATAATGGTACCAAATTAATATCTAAATCAAAATTAAAATCTCAGCCATTTGAGAATTTAATTAATACGATGCTTGATAAAGATAAAGTAATAATTGAACCATTTTCAATTGAATGTAAGGGTAGCTTAACTGAAAATGTAACAGTTGCAAAACCTGGAGAGAAACCTAAAAATGTAAATAAAAAGAAAGATGTTATTTTACAAGTTGTATTTGCATATGAAGATTCACCTGAAAATATTAATGTTTATGATTCATATTGTAACTATACAAATACTACAGATGGTGGCGTTCATATTAATAATACTGAAGAAGCATTTTGTAGATATATTCAAAATGCTACAACAGCATCTATGACTGAAAAAGAAAGAGAAAAATGGAATATTACGTGGGCAGATATACGTTCTGGTTTAGTTATGTTATTAAACTTATCTACAAATGCACAGGTACAATTTGTAGGAAATGCTAAGAAAGAAATAGCAAATCCTGAATTAGGTAAAGTTATAAAAACGATATCTGATGAAGAAATTAGAAAATACTTTGAAAAGAATCAATCTAAATTACAAAGTATTTGTAAAATAGTAAAATTAAATGCACGAACACGAATTGAATCACAAAAATTAAAAACTACTATAAAGAAAGAACGTATGGATTCATTTAGTGAACATGCAATGGATAATTTTATTAGATGTAATAATACTGGAAAACAATACAAGGAATTATATTTAATTGAAGGACAACGTTCAGCTTCAGGTTCTGCTGTTAATGGACGATATCCAGATTTTCAAGCAATCTATTGTTTAAGAGGTGTAACTGCGAATCCTTATAAATGTTCATTACAAGAAATAATGGAAAATAAAGAATTAAAAGGATTTGTTAATGTATTAAGAACTGGTATTGGAGCTAATTTTAAACCTGAAAAATGTTATTATGATAAGATTATCATAATGACAGATGCCGATGTGGATGGGTTCTATATATCTGCAGGTATTTTGGGATTTATTGTTAAATATATGCCAGAATTAATTAAACAGGGAAAAGTATATAAAGTATTCTCTCCTCTATATAATATAGATGATAAAGAACATCCATATGCTGGAAATAAACATGAATACACTCTTATTGCACAGAAAAAGATTGCAAAAGAATATAAAGTTGGTCACATATCATCGAAAGATTATTTTAACAAAGATGAGATGTTTGAATTCTTACTAGACACGATTGATTATCGTGAAAATTTAATTAGATTATATAATCACTTTGGTAAAGTTGATAAATATTTAATTGAATTAATAGCGGCACTACTTATTCAAAATGGCTATGTAAGAACATCAACAGATTATGATGATATGAAAGAAGTATTTTCGAACCAGAAGTTTATATCTAGTTTTATGAGTAAAATACAGAAGCAATTTCCTGAAATTAAATATGAAGGTGGTTGTACATTACGTGGTGTAATTGATGGAAGATTCTATTCTATTCAAATTAATAATAGATTTATAAAGAAAATTGATGATATTATACCTATAATTCAGAAATATGGATATTTACTTAAAGTTAAAGAAAAAAATACAGATGAAAGAATAATGTCAATTGGTAAGTTTTTAGATGAGTCATATAAATTAACACCTAAAATTATAACACGTTATAAAGGATTGGGTGAAGCAGATTCTGATCAGATTAAGGAAACTACATTAAATAAAGATAATCAGATTCTCGTTCAATTCACAATGGATGATGTTGAGAAAACATTAGAAACTTTCTATAAACTACAAGGTCATAGAAAGAAGGACGGAGAAGCTCGAAAGAAAATGATGAAAAACTATAAAATTAGAAGAGAGGATCTTGATAACTAATGGATACTAACATTTATAATGATGATATACTTAGATATTTTCTTATTAATAATTATCATGAGAAAATACCAGAATATCAGATGAAATGGTTAGAACTTTTATCAAATTCAAAATTTAGAGAAAATCTTGAAAAATGTTATTATATAATTCCAAGACAATATTTACGCATATTAAATATTATATATGTAATCAAACTTTGCATAAAGTTATACTAAAATATATTTCAGAAAGGATTGACTTACCAAAATGGGATCTTTAACAACAGAAGATGTTGGCGTTGCGGCAGAGAAATATACTTGCCTTTTTGGTGCCAACAAAAATGTATACAGAATTATTCCATCTCTTATAGATGGATTAAAACCAGTTAATAGAAGAGCTTTATATGCATCATATCTATTAAAGGCAGATTATAAAAATAAAGTAAAAATGACTAGAATTGTGGCTGATACAATGGGTAAATTTCATCCTCATGGTGATATGTCTATTGGTGATGCTGCTTGTGCAATGGCTAAACCATATACCAATACTATATGCTATATAGAAGGACAAGGTAACTTTGGTTCTATTAGAGGTGATGGAGTCGGTGCGTTACGTTATATAGAGGGTGGACTCTCGAAATTTTCTATGAAATGTTTCTTTGAAGACTATGAAAAATATAACGTTGATATGAAACTGGCATATACAGGTAAAGATTTAGAGCCAGAATATTTACCTGCAAAATATCCTTGTGTTTTATTTAATCCACAATTAAGTGGTATTGGTATAGGTTGTGCTTCAAACATACCTCCTTTTAATATTAAGGAGGTACTTGAAGCAACCATAAAATTAATTGAAGACCCAGATAGCAAAATTAAATTGATTCCAGATTCGCCAACTGGATGTGATATCATCGATGATGGTCAATTTGATGCAATCAATAAGAATGGTATTGGATCATTTACATTAAGGGCTACTTATGAAATAGATTATATAAAGAATATAATTACAATCAAATCACTACCATTACAAATATCTTCACAAGCTGTAATAAATAATCTTGTTGCGTTAAAGCAGAAGAATAAACTTCCAGAAATTATAGAAATAAAAGATTATACACAGAAATCAAATGTTGATTTAAGACTGATGGTTGCAGATTCGTATAATCCAGATGATGTAATCGATGATTTAATAAAAAAGAATACTGGTCTTAAAAAGACATATCCTTGTGGAATTAAAGTAATTGATGATTATAGAGATTATGATTATGGAATTAAAGATTTATTATTAGAATGGATTGAATATCGTAAAGAAGCAATAAATTCAATGTTTAATCTTCAGTTTGTAAAAGCTACTGAAGATAAACATATTAATGATATTATGTTATTTGTATTTAACTCAGATAATGCAGATAAAACTCTTGAGATATGTAAAAAATCTAAGAATAAACAGGAAACTATTGAGAAACTTGTAAAAGCATATAAGATTACATCATTACAGGCTAGTAAAATAGCTGAAATGAAAATGTATCAGTTTAATAAAGACCAATATCAAAAATTCAAGGATGACAAAGTAGCATTAAACGAAAAAATTGCTGAATATAATAAAATGTTAAATTCAGAAGATGAGATAAATAAATATATCATTAATGAATTAAAAGAAGGAATAAAGTTATTTGGTGAACCACGAAAGTCAAAAATTGTCAAAAAGAATAAACTTGAATGTGATATTCCAAATACATTCCACTTGGTTGGTATATCTACTGATGGATATATTAAGAAAATAAGTGGAGATTCTGTTTCAATTGGTCAGGTTGGTAAAACATCATCACCAGTTATGGCTACAAGAATTTCTAATAGAGACAATCTGTTAGTAATGGATGAATCAGGTAGATTAAGTAGAATATCAGTTTCTGCTTTACCTGATATGAAAGATAATGATATTGGTGTTGAAATTATAAGATACTTTTCAGTAAAAGGAAATGTGGTAACAATGATTACTGAAAGTGATTTAAAGAACCACGATGATAATAACATTGTATTTGTTACTGAAAAAGGAATTGGTAAGAAAACATCATTTAAAGAATTTATTAAGATAAAAGATTTTAAACAGGCTATATTATTAGATGATGACGATAGGTTAGTTTCAGCAATTCCATCATTAGATTCAGATGAATTTATCATCTATACTAATTTTGGTGATGGAATAAGATTAAAATCAGATGATATTAAGTTATATGGAAAGAATACAAAAGGATTACAATTAATCACTCTTAAAAAGAATGAGAAAGTAGCTGGAATTGACATAATAGATAATTCTAGAAAGTATTTATCATATATAACTAGCTCAGGAAAAATGAAATTAACTGATTTAAAATTCTTACCAGTAATGAAAAGAAAAGATGAACCTCTTACATTATTACCATTAGAAAATAATGAATATTTAGTTGGTATAGCAACAGTGTCTAAGAAAGATACACTTCTTATATATAAGAAGAAATCAGAACTAGTTGAAGTACCAATAAAAGAATTAAAATTAACAACAAGAACTGCAAAACCAGAGAAAGTTGTAAAAACACCTAAAGGTGATAGTGTTATCGCATTTAGAATTAGAAGAGGTTAATGAAAAGAGAGTTAGTGATAATTCGCTAACTCTCTTTTTTTATTCATTTTCAAAAATGAATATTTCATTAATTAAGTCATTTATTTGGTCTGGATAAAATAATTTTATTTTATATAAATTAAAATCTGTTATCGATTTACAATTATTAATATATAATATCATAGACCATAATTCGGTTGTTCCATATATATCATTTGAAATTTTTTTGGGAGAAAATTTATATTTTTTATATTCTTTTTCATTAAGAATAATAGTTGTTGTTATTTTATCAAAATATTCTTTATATTTATTTATCAAAGGAGAATATGGAACTTTTAAATATTCATCGTTTTCTTCATTATGAAAATAAAAGAATTTTTTTATTTTATCTTGTGAAATTTTAAAATTCTCCTTCATTTCTATAAACTCATCTATTGTAGCAGGTATTTTCATTATATTCACCTTCCTTTATATCTTAAAAATACATATTATTTAAAGTATTTATTGGTGTATAACAAAACACTTTTTCATTATTTTCAAGGTTTATTTTATTAAAAGATCTATTTTCTATTTCTATATAGTTATCCTCATTAACAAATCTACTTGTTATTGGTTTACATGATTCATCATTTATAAATATCGTATTAGATGAATTTATAGAAATTTTTTTAGTTATAGGTTTATCATCTTTCTCTATCAATGTCATAAATAATGGAATATACAATTTTGCAGTTTCATTCATGGATATACTTTGTTTACCAATTGAATATCCTATAGGAGAATCTATTTCAAAATTTATATTAAATTGAGATATCATGACTATATACCTCCTTTTTATAGTTATATTATGGTTTTTGAATTATATCTTTAAATCTTAATAAATACACTAATTTAATTAATAAATAGAAAGGATAAATAAGAATGGGAATAGAATTAAACCAAGAACAGATTTATGCTGAATATGATTTAGAACATTGGTGGCATAAATCGTCAAATCAGACATTTGAAATTGTTGGACCAGCTGGAACTGGAAAAACAACCTTAATTAGATATTTTATACAAAATTTAGGATTAGAGCTAGATGAAGTATTATTCATAGCATATATGGGTAAAGCAGTTAGTCAAATGATAAAAAATGGTTTACCTGCAAAAACGATTCATTCAGCTTGCTATACTTATGAAAAAGAGTTTGTTCGTGATGAAGAAACTGGAAGATTAGTTTTTAATGATAAAGGCAAACCTCTAATGAGACCTGCATTTAAATTAAAAGATAAAATAGGTAAAGGAATTAAACTTATTGTAATAGATGAAGGATATATGGTTCCTGAACAAAATGCAATTGATTTATTATCTTTTGGAATTCCTACAGTTGTTTTAGGTGATCCAAATCAATTGCCACCAGTATTTGGTAAACCATATTTTTTAAAGAGTCCTGATGTTCGATTATCACATATAATGAGACAAAAAGAGGGAGACCCAATAATTTATCTGTCACAAGAGGTGCTGGCACATAGAAATTTAGTAGAAGGTGTGTATGGTAAATCTTCAGTTATAACAAAAAGAAACCTCACTAGATATCAGATGGAACATTCTGATATAATATTAACTTGTACGAATAGATTACGTGGACAAGTGAACGATTTATTTAGAGAAAACTTTTTAGGTATAAATCATTTAGAATTTCCAAATTATAAAGAAAAAATTATATGCAGAAAAAATAATTGGAGTAAATCAGTAGACGGTGGAATATATTTAACAAATGGCACAGCAGGTTTTGTTGATTATGTTGATAAGAGCACATATAATACAAAGAGGCATACTATTGATATTGATTTTATGCCAGACTTTACTACAAAGATATTTAAACATTTAACTGTTGATTTAGATGGTTTAAATAGTCAACCTGGAAATAAAGATAATTTATCATATAAAATTGGCTCTGAATTATTTGAATATGCATATGCAATAACTGTGCATCTTTCTCAAGGTAGTCAATATCAGAATGTATTATTTTTAGATGATTATAATACATCTGATATAGAATATTCAACTGCATTAAAGTATACTGCTATTACTCGTGCAAGAGAGGCGATAACTGTTTGTAAACACTAATAATGATTATATATCATTTTTATAGAAAGGAGAAGAATGATGAAAACAATTAATATCGATTCATTAGAAAATGTAGGATTTACAAAAATTGAAAATCCTGAAAATTTAGCATGTAATTTAGAAGAAATAATAGAAAGTAATATCAATACATGCTTATATAGAAATGATGTTATCATTAGAAATAACTCATTTCCTGGATGTTCACGTCCTGAGAAAGAGAACGTACTAGTTTCAAAATCAGTTTGTGAACTATGCAAAGATTATAAAAAAAGATTATAAAATAGAAAATATAAAGGAGAAATGACTATGAAAGTAAAAGAAATTATTGAAAAATTAAAAGAAGAAGGAAAGACGTATGAATTAAAAGATGAGATAGTATTAATATCTCATACAGATTTGGATGGATATGGATGCAATATTGTGTTGAAATCTGTTGACACAGGTGATAATATACGAACAATATACAATGTTGATTATCAACATGTAACAGATGTAATTGTAAATGTATTTACGAAAATAGTAACAGAGCAGAAATGCCCTAAATACGTTTTCATCACAGACGTGTCATCACCATCAAAAGATATCAACAAAATGATTGATACATATGTAAATGTATGTGAAAATTCAAACTTGTTCTTAATTGATCATCATGATACAAGTTATGAAAAGCTCAAAGATTATAAATGGGCACATATTATTCCTAATACATGGAGAAGTGCGACGGAATTATTATATGTATCAATAAGTTCTATTGTTGAGAAGGATAATTCGGATCTTAAGCCTAAAAGGTATTTTTATCTATTAGAAAATGTAATAACCACAATAAGTAGATATGATACTTGGGCTTGGAGGGATGATTACAAAGATGGCAGTGAAATACTGTTAAATGCAATTTTCCTTGATTATGCAGATAAAAATGAATTTGTTGACGAAATCATTTCATTAACAGAACATTGGTATGATTATGATTGGTATGATTATGGAAAATTAGGTGTAAAACCTATATCATACATCTATCAACAACATCAAAATACGATTAATAATTATAAGAATGCACTAGATTGTGCTTGTTCTCGAGCTTTAAAGAGAACTGTATTATGTAGACTTGGTGAATATAGATGTGCATTACTAATATCAGAAGACTATATATCAATGGTATCAGATTATATTGAAAGAACCGCAGATGATATATTTGGAGGCGTTGATATCGTAATTACATTAATACCTAATTCATGTCAATGTTCATTAAGAACAAATAAAGATGATATAAATTTAGGTAGAGTTGCTAAGTATTTAAGTTTTGATGGAAACGGAGGTGGACATCTAAAAGCTGCTGGATGTAAGTTAAGCACCCATACGATGTTATCATTAATTGAGACATATTATATCGAAAAATCTATGAATACAGTGGTTAATGAAAGTGAAAAGACAATTGATATAGAAGCTGGAAAAACCTATGTTGATATAGACGATAGTCTCTTGGTTGATATAACACCAATGATTGCAAAATAATAAATTAGTCCAGCTCATGACTTTAAACCGAGCATTAGAAAGGAGTTTTATTATGAGTAAAGAAGAAAACCAAGATATAAGTCCTATGAGAAAATGGGCAAGAGAGAATAATTTAGAGGAATTATATGATCAATTTTTAAGTGAAATTGAAGATCTTAATGAAGAATATGATGGTTATCCTTCACCTAATAGGAATGACTGTTATGAGATACGTGTTGCTGAAATAGAAGCAAGGTATCCAGAGTTATTTTCTTCTGGGGATGATGAAGAAGACGAAGATGATGATTATTTTGAAGTTAATCATACAAACGATTTATATATTGAATAGAAAGGAGTGAAAACGAAATTGACTAAAGAATTATCAAAATTATATCGAGTATATGTTATTCGAGATGAGGATGATAATAACTTAAAAGAACCACTCTTATATGGAGTTACAAATAATAAAGATATTATAGACAAATTTAAAAAACAACGTGATATGTCTAAATTTCATATAAGAGTTACAACTGAAGATAAAAAACTATCATTAAATGTTGTAGATAGATTTAAAGGATACATGTTAGTAAATGCTGGATTTAAACACAAATCAAATTTTGTTAACATTGTATGTACTGCAAGAGAAGAAGAAGAAATTGCTCTTGCTGGAGATCAAATATTATTAGATGAAATCAAAAAACATCTAATAAATCCAGAAGTATTACAAGATAAATATATTGAATATTTATATGCAATAGGATATTTGGAATTTTATAAATATATAATAGAACCTTTATCACCAATGTATGAAGGTATAAATAATGAATATCTTAATTATGGAATATATGATATAGATGAACTAAATATGTTTATATCTAAATATGGATGGAGTTTAAAACAAAAATAGAAGAAAAAAGGAGAAAAACAATGAGAATAGAAGAAATTATTAAAGAACATATAAATGTTAAAGAGGGATTTGAAGAATATACAGAATATTATGAAAATGAATATAGAAAAATTATTCATAGATTAATTTGTAGAGGATTACATCTTAGTCTTTCTAATAAAGTGATTAAAGAATGCATATATTCAATGATAGACGGAGTTGAAAATGAAGAATCACAATCTGAATTATCACTTTCAGAAATTGATCCTGATTGGTTTACAAAAGAAATTGATTATGCTGTAAATATGCTTTATATTACTTTACAAGATAAGAAAGATAAAGATGAATATAAAAAAGAGTTACTGATTCGTCAGAAAGAATCAGATAAAAAATTAAATGAAATACATAAGAAAAGAGAAGAAGCTGAGATTAAACGTAAAAGAATATGTAGTGCTCAGAATAAAATAATAGAGATGAAAATTAATAATTATCGAAAAGAGTATGAAAAGAAACTTGCAGAAGAGTCCAAGGCTCTCAAAACAAGTATCGTTATTGATAAAAAAATAAATGATAAAATGATAAATCATACTAAGCGATTGTATAAATTTAAAACAAAAGATGAAGCAAAAGATATGTTGGTAGACTTTATGGTTAAATACTTTGACAGTTTATCTTTATTGTATTATCTTGCAGAATTAATAAAATCGAAACATGATTATGATAATTCCACAATTAATCCTTATTATAAAGAGATGAATAATGTTGGGATAACATATAGTGATATTGTATTTTATAAGAAATGTATATTTCCATATATTACAAAAAAGAAATATGAGTCAACATCTCTTTATAGTGATATGCCTATATCATTTAAAGATCATAAGTCTCCAGCAGATTCAAAATTTCCGTTAGAATATTCTAAATTTTAGATTTTAAAAAAGAATAGAGAGTAAAGTCGAATTGACTTTACTCTCTATTTTATAATATTATTTTTTTTGTAATAATTTCATTTTTTGGTATTCCATAATCTTTATTTTTTAAATTATAATATAAATTTATGGTTCCATATAATGGTTTAAATTTATTGATCATTTGTTTATAATGTTCAACACTTGTATCATTTGATTTCTTTTTATTAAATGTATTATCGTTATCACTATATATATTTACATTTATATTTGAACCAAATAATCCTAGACCAATCAAGTAATTTAATATTCTATTATAATATTTTCCTGATACTGCAATATTTATAGAATTATCTTTATTATTAATCAGTTGGTATGCAATACCAATAGCATCAAATACCCCTTCACTTAAATTGATATCTATTTTTTCTTTTGATAATATATCAATTGAATTATCCATTGAATAGAATATTTTATTATTTACTGATTCTGGAACTATTGGATATTTAATCCAACTATAATTTTCAGTATTAGTAATATCTCTGAATAATATATGTGAAGAACCGTTTGTTAAAAATCCGACATAATGGTCTTCAAGTTTATTTAATATATCTTTTCGAAATGAAGAAGTTTTAATATTATTTATCTTTAAAAAATTAAATAAAGATGTTATAACTTTCATTTCTTTATAATCATCTATATCAAAATTTATATTAAATCTATTATTTATATATTCTGTCTTTTTTCCAACAACAACCTCTGGAACACAGAAATTAAACGTGTATATTTCATCATTTGCATTAATATTTTTTTTATCATATCTTTCGGATTTTTTATTTAATGCATAAATTTCAGATATTAAATTTTTATCAGTTATATCTGCTCTTTCTAAAAAATCTTTATTAACATATCCAGATTCGCCACATTTAAAACAATTATACTTTAATGGTAAATCATTTGTTAAATCACATAATATATACAAATGTCTTTCTTCTAAATTTTTTTGTGAATCTCCACAAAAATGACATCTCATTCTAAATTCATTTGAATGAACTCTTTTTATCTTATTAAAATTTATATTAGCATACAATGCATCTAAAAATCTTTCTTTTATTTCATTATTCATTTAGGTACTTCCTTTCATATTGATAGATAAAAAACACTGACTTACTTTATAAAGTCAGTGTTTTTTATATTTAACAAATTTCGCACCATGTAATTGAGTAAGAAGTAAATAGCTTTATTTAAATCTTTAATAATAAGTTAGTATACTGATGAAAAAAAATGCCGTATTACATATTTTTAAATCATTTATTAATATTAAAAAGAGGTGATTTAAAAAATGAAACAACGTATTATAAAAATTAATGGTAAATTTTATGATACTCAAACTCCTAATAAATCATTTCTTCAAGTAGCAAGAGATTTAAAAGAAAGAGGAATAAAAAATTGGTATTTTATGTTGGAAATTAGAGATCCATATGTTATTGGTATAGATCCTTATCAATGTGATGAAAATGGAAATTCAACTTTGTCGAGGGATCAAATTTCTAGATTGATGACTGAAATATCAAGAAATATGTGGTTTTATTTACGTGAAGTATGTAGAATTCCCGAATCAGGTGCATCCGGTGGAGGAGTTCAATATAAAGCAAATAGAGGTAATATAGCACAAGCGTGGTGCTTTAATAATGGTATTGACTCGTGGTTATGTTTACCTCGTCAGCAAGGTAAAACAATATCGGCATTAGCAATGCTTGCTTGGGTATATTCATTTGGTACAACGAATTCTCAATTTATTTTCATTAATAAAGATGGTGATAATGCGAAAGAAAATTTGCGTCGTATAAAAGCACAAATAGATCTTTTACCTCAATATTTAAGATTTGAATCAGCTCTTGATGATAATGGAAAAATTGTTAAAGCTGTTGCCAATGCTACACGTATGCAACATCCTGTTACACATAATAGTATAATTATTAAATCTAAGGCAACATCTAAAGATAGTGCTTTATCATTAGCAAGAGGTTTAACTGCTCCAATACTACATTTTGATGAGCCAGAGTTCACAAATAAAATAAAAATCATTGTGGAAAACTCAGTGTCTACATTTCAGACAGCTGCTGATAATGCTAAGAAAAATGGTGCAATGTATGGAAGAATATTTACCTGTACCCCTAAAAGAAGATTACTGGGGGCTATATTAGCAATAATATATGAAAAAACTTCTTTAATTGCGGGGAACTTCTAAATAAATTTATTAATTTATTTAGACATAAATAATGAATAGTCATTATTTATGCTCGTTAGGTCTTAACTACTAAACTAATTTAGTGATAAATTAGTGGCAATGGGTAACTCCAAAGGTATAGTAAAAAGGTTAAGAATAGAGACAATCCGCAGTAATATATCACAACTGATCAAACATCTATAATAAAAGTAGGTGATAATATGTATATTAAAAAATTAACTTATAAATATTTAAAACCAGAATATAAGGAAACATTTAAAGTTATTACATATCCCGGAATAAAAAAAGATAAATATATGATTTCGACATATGGACGTGTATATAATATTAAATTACATAAATTTATGACGACGTATTATGATAAAGATGATTATGAAAAAATAACATTAGTTACAAATATCAAAAGTCAAACTAAAAGAGGAAACAAGTCAAAACATTATTTAATTCATAGATTAATGGCTTGGGAATTTTTAGGTCCACCTCCAGATGAATATCATAATGTTGTTAATCATAAAAATGGTATTCCGTGCTGTAATTTAATTGATAATTTAGAATGGACAAGTGTATTAGGAAATACAATTCATGCTAAAAAAATGTGATGTATTATTCAACGACTATCGAAAGGATAATTATAATAGAAATATTATAATGAATAACCAAGTAGAGTAGAAATCAAGTGATTTCGAAATGAGAAGCTCCATAAATTTGGTGATAGAATTTATGGATGAAGATATAGTCTAATCTTTATGGAGACATAAAGCCGAACAATCGGATATAAATTTAACGAATTTATATAAATATTTTTAAATGGGTGATCTGGATACAGAACCTGGTAAAGATGCACAGATTTTATTAGACGCAACTAAAAAATGGGATGAAAAATTATACGATAAATCGCAAGAAGAAGCACGGGCATATGCAACTGCTCGAGGATATAATGGTATTATTTATATTGAATACCAGTATTATCAGATAGGTAAAACCAAAGAATGGTTTAATATGATGGCTGATAAAATTAATGATGACTTAACAACTCGAAGAGAGATTCTTCTTCAGAGATTGCACGGCTCATCTTTATCACCATATTCTAGAGAGGATATTGAATATATTATTTCAACACAAGAAGTACCAAAAGATGAATTATCGTTTACATTATTAGATTTTTATAAATTTGATGTATATGAAGAATTAGAAAGAACTACACCATATCTTGTAGGTATTGACTGTTCTACGGGTACTGTTGGTGATAATAATGCAATTACAATAATAAATCCATATACAGTAAAACCAGTAGCTGAATTTGAATGTTCATATATTGGTGAAACTCTATATGAAAAACTTATAATTGAATTAGTTAAAAAAGTAATACCAAGAGCTATTATTATTATTGAGCGAAATAGTGTTGGTGATGGTATTATTGACCATTTATTAAATTCGCCTATACGTAATAATCTTTATTTTGATAAGGATAAAGATTTAGTAGGTAAAACAATGGCAGAACATGAAACAATCGAAAGTGTTCTGAAACAAAAAGCAAAAGAAAAAACATTTTATGGTGTATATACAAATGGTGCTAGTAGAGAAGATATGTTTGCAATTCTTTCTAGACACGTTGCTGAATTTAAAAATAACTTTGTTACTAAAAATATAATCCGTGATATATGTAGATTGATAAAAACAAGTTCTGGTAGAATCGAAGCTGCACCTGGTTTCCATGATGATAGTATTATGAGCTATTTAATTGCTATGTATGTATATTATCATGGTAATAATTTGCAAATGTTTGGGTTTGTTAAAGGTTCTGAAGAAATAAAAGAACAAAATAAAGGACTTACTAGACCAGAAGATATTAGTACTAGTAGTCTTGATGAAGATACAAAACGTATTATAAGAACACAATTAGAAAAAGAACAAAATCAACCAGATGATTTTCAACAAATGATGCGAGAAGCCATTATTAAATCTCAAAATGAAAGTATGAGATTAGTTAAAGCTGGCTTAACACATAATACATTGATTGAAAATACACCAGATTATATGTTAGATGATTATGATGATTCGTCATCTGATTATAGCTTTTTTAATGAAATTAATGGATTTTAAATAACAAATTATTTTTTATTTGACGTTATGATAACTAAAAAAGAAAGGAAGAAAAAAGAATGGAAGAAAAATCAAAAAATACTGATTATAGAGTCATGCTAGATATGATATCTGATCTGGAAGAACAGACAGAATATTATTCTGATATGATTAGAGATCAGCTTATATCAGAAGAGTATGATGAAAAAATAATAACATTCATCTCATTAAAATATCCAGATAAGAAGGATGAATTAATGAATGATGATGAATTGCTTAAAAAGATTTCTGATAAATTTTATACTGGTAATGATGAATATAATGAAAGCGTGTTTAAGTCAATCATTCGTAGTATTTATGAACTTATTGCAATTAAAGAGGAAAGTAATACACTTAGAACCGATGCAGATAAGGTAATAAATGATTATGTTAATTATTTAACATCACCAGAATATCAGGAAAAAAAGAAACAACGTATTATTGATTTAAAGAACAAAGCTGAAGCAGAAACCAATGAAGTTGAAAAAGAAAAAGTAATGAAATTGGTTAGAGCAATGGAATCTACAATGACATTATCTTTTTTATTTACACGATTAGAAAAATTAGGTAAAGATGAAAAAGATAATATTATTAATGCATTCTTTAATGATAAGAGAAGCAGTTATATTATCAATAGATACAAAGTTAATGCTAAGAAAGTTGGTTTTAATCCAGAAGTATATAAATATTTCTTTAACTTAGAAGAAAAATTTTTAGAAGAAGATTATCACGTGTATAATAACTTATTTTTATTCTTTAATATGAGATATATTGCATACATAGATGTATATAATAAAGAAGAAAGAATGTATGCTCAGTCTTTATTTAATAATATGGCTAACTTAATATATCATAAATTTCCATCTGATGACGATGAAAATAACTTTAAAAATGTTATATATAATTTCTTGGATTATTTCAAAGATGATTATAAATATTTTGAAGATAATAATTTTACTCATCCTAAACATCCTAGAAGGATTGAAAAGGATAAAGAACATAATAAGGAAATTCATGACATGTTGGTATTTAATATCAATAAATTATCAGATGATTTAAATATTGAAAAAATAGATATTGATGATAAATCTAATGATGAATTAAGAGAGATATATGAAAAACTGAATAAAGATAAGGAAGAACAAGATCTTAAATTAGATGATGAAGTAGTAGAAACCGATGAATCCATTGTCGAATCTGAATACGCTGAAGTTAATGAGACTGAAACAATAGATGAGACTTCAGTAGAAACATCTGAAAATACTGATGAAAAAGAAGAATCAACTGATGATGTTGATGAAAAGATAAAAAATAAAATTATAAATGAACTTGTTGAAAGAAGTAGACAAGAAAACAGTTAAAAAAATAACCAGTAACTATTTAAGTTACTGGTTATTTTTATCCCAATATTAGAGAATCTATAACAGATGATACATTTGGATCATCTATTATTATCTTCTCATATTCTAATGCTTCAAGTGCAGCTGATAATTCAATATATTTATTTACCTCTCTAATATTTGTATTTATTTCAGGTTTTGATTTTAGATATGCTTTATATATTGGATTTATATTATTTTTACTTCGGTTTAATAATATAGCATAACCTAATCTACCTAAAATTTCTTTTATTTCTTTTTTATTAGAGAATCTGATTTCTGAATCAACTGTTCCACAATGTTTAAATTTTGTATTTTCAGTTGATAACATATATGCCATTTTTGTTATGTCATTTATTAATGTTGAATCATCTTCTGCACGTTTTCCAAAAATATTAGATTTACAAGATGTTCTAATATATTCAGCTTCATTATTATACCATTCTGCGAATTTCTTTTTCTTTGGGTTACAATCTCTAACAAGCCGAATATCTATTAATGCTTTCATATATTCAGTATAAGAAGCATCACTACTTAAATAGGTTATCACTAACATATTTAAATTTTTAATTATCTGATTTAATATAATCAGATAATTATCATATTTTGTTACTTTCTTTCCTCCCATTTCATCATAGATATCTTTTATCATTTCACGAATTTCAGATAAATAATGATAAATTATATATGAAATAAATCTTCCATGAAATGCTAAACTATCTGTTGAATCTTTGAATTTGTCATCCATTCCAAGACAACTCAATTCTTTAAATTTTTTATCTAATTTAAATTCATTAGCACATAATGTACCATGTTCGGTTACAAATATATAATTTGCTGGGTCTATATTATTTATCGAACATAATAAATCAATTAGATATATTTCGTAATTTGATACTGTAATTTTAAATGCTAATTTAGGATCTACTATTGGGAATGGATTTCTAAAATTAGTATTATACAAATTATCCAATGAATTAACCTCATACCTTAATTCATCTAATCTTTGTTTAATCATTTTTTTCATCTTATTGTTACCGTCCTTTCTTAATATTTTATCTTTGATTACAGATAAATAATATATAAATAATGACTAATGTTAAGTACCAAAAACAATAAATTAAATTAATAAAAAAGTTGGTGAATGATATGAATAATAAAATAGATGTTCGAGAAACTACTAATGAGTGGAAAAGAAATACAAATAAATTTATAGTATCATTAAAGAAAGATGTTGAATATATTAATATTGATTTGTTAAATAAGTTATATTATTATTTTAAAAAATATGATAAGATTGTAACCCAAGTTAATATTGTTAAATTTGGAGATGATGTTGATATGCTCATTGAAGATATTCATAATGATGTTGAATTGCCTCTGAATGATAAACCAGTTTCTGAAAAAATAAACCCAGAAAATGAGAGTAAAAACTTATCATTATTTGTGAAAGATTATATCTCAATTTATAAAGAGTTAAAATCAATGTGTAATATGAATTATTATAATGAGATTAATGAATTATCTAAATATAAAAGATATGAAAATTACTCACATGTAAAGTCTAATTTAAAGATTTGCATAGATATGAAACAATTAAAAAGTAAAATATATATGTCATATTTAATTAAATTCTTAGGATTTGTAAGACAAGAACTTAAAAATGAAAAAATAAATTAAGAAGGTGAATAATATGAATATATCTAGAATGGTTAAACGTATAAAAATGGAATTAGGAATATATACAATTGCATTACCTATTGATGATATAGATGGCTTTATAGTTGACATAATTAAAACTATTACATTACCAGTATTTTCAATGTATTATCCACATACTGAAAAAATGTACGTTGATTTGCATAATTGGGAATGCAAAGAACATATGGCAACATATGATTGTTTTATGTTACCTGAATTTACTAATAGAAAGTTACTCTATATAAAAGATATTAACTATGATGATAGAAGTTTATCTGGAATGGGATATTGGGGTGGCGGAATTCCATATCTTCACGGAAGTTTAATAAATCAGATGATGATTTCAAACGCTGGTGGGCAACTTGTTGCATCAATGATACCAAAACTTACATTTAAGTTTGAACATCCAAGAACTCTATATATTTATAATTTGATGGCATCATATAATGTCGTTATAGATATGGCTTTTGAACATGACCAGTCGTTACAGTCAATTCCACCAACAGCGGAAGAAAGCTTTTATCAATTAGCTGTACTTGATGTAAAGATGAATTTATATTCTACAATTAAACATTATAATGAAATTCAGACTGCATATGGTACTATTAATTTAAATATTGATGATTGGCAAAATGCTGCTTCTGAAAGAAAAGAAAAAATTGAGCAAATGGATAATGAATTCCATTTGGATTTGGCTCAACTTATATATGTGTAATTTTTTTAATAAGGCATATAACATATAGTTAAATACTAATACATTAGTATTTTCTCCCTTTATATTTTTTGATGAATTCATAATAAAAAGTATCGTGCTGAAGTTAATTCTTCAGCACGATACTTTTACTCCGAAAAAACAAAAATATAAGTGAATCTTAAAAGAAGGATGTGAAAATAATGTTATACCCTAATGATTTACCTTATTTAAAAACACTTACAAAAAAAGTGTATTTACCAATAGGAAAACCAATTGGTAGAGGTAATTTGATTTTTTTATATTCAAACTCTATAGAAAATTCAATAAAAATGATGAATGAACAAACAACATTTACCGGGAATAATAGATATTACTATTATTACTATAATCTTATCTATGTTGGAAAAATATATAATAAAAGATATAGATTAAGAGACACAGAAAGACGTAAAGAAATATATGAAAAAATAGAAAAAAGAACTAATATTCATCCATATATGTTAGTAAATCATATACGAGAAAACGAAAATAAAAATATGTATTATGACTTATGCCAGCATATAAATATCTATAATTCAATTACAAATAGTTTAAATCCATTTCGTAAAATTCCATTATTTTGGGATTATATTAAATCTATAATACTTATGAATTATGGACAATATGAGAAAAAGTATATATTGATAAATGCTAATGATTTTAAAAATTTTAAAGGTAAATTAAAAGATACTATTAATAATCCATTATATATGCTTTATTTTACTTTATATAAATATTTTAATTTAATTAGTAATTTAGATATTGATATTTTGATTTATTGCAATGGAAAAGTTTTAAAAGTAAATCCATCACTTTGTGACGAGAAATCTTATAAGATATTCTTACGTGAAGTAAAGAAAATATATTCGGTTGCTACACTTGATGTCGAAACAATTAGTAATGATGAAATTGATAGTGAAATCATTAAATCAGAAACAGAACAAAATATATCAAATAAAATTACACCTACAGAAGTAGTTGATATTAATAAAGTTGAAAAACAGAGAAAGATTACTTCTAAAATTAATGGTATAAGCAATCAAAATATCAGTTTAATGTCAAAAAACTTATATAACGTTGCTGCTAATGTTGCTAATATATCAAATAAAATTACTAATACTATAAATACTAATGATATATTAAGTAAAACAAATACTGATATATCTGAAAAAATTAATAAAAAAGTAGATAAAGTTGTTCGCGACATGAATAAAGATATAAAAAGTGTTGCTGGACCAGACGCATCTATAACAGACGCTAAAACTGTTAATAAGGATATAATACAAAAGAAAGTTGAAACTGAAATTGAAGATGATAAAGAATTGATGGAAGAAATTTATAATAATTTAAAAAAAGATACTCTTCCTACTAAGTCACAAGCTTCTAGTGCCAGAGATCAACTTTTACGTGAAAAACAAAAGGATATAAAAATTGGAGAACTTACATTAGCTGATTTAGAAAAAATAAGACCAGATGAAGTTGTTATTGAAACAAAAGATGTATCTAATATAACAAAAACTACTAACGAGAATATGAAACATATTAGATTTAATAATTTTGAAAAAAGTTATAATGAATCAATGATGAATAAAGATATTATTGGTACATTTACTGAATTAAATGATAAATCAATACCTTGTTTTCTTAGAGATGTTAAAATTGTAGATTCTTCTGATAAATTGAATTATAAAGATACTTATACATTTTATCTTGAAGATGGAAATAGAAATAGACATACTATAACAGTTGATATACCTAAATTTATAGATGATAGATTTCTTTATTTGGGTGGTAATAAGAAACTTATACTACATCAAAACTTCTTTTTACCATTAGTTAAAATTGCTCCTGATACAGTGCAGATTGTAACTAATACAAATAAAATGACAATTAAACGTGTTGATACGAAATCATTACGTGGAATCGAAATTTTACTTAAAGCTATAGAAAAAAGTGATAGTATTAAAACTCGTTTTACATTTATAAATTGTATTGGTAATAACGAAGGATATTTAACAACAGTTGAAATAGATGAATTTTCTAAGATAGTTAGTAAGTTTAAAGAGCATAATACATTGATTATGTTTAATCAGCAAGAGGCAACAATGTATGCTGAGAAAAATCAAATAAAAATACCAAAAAATAAAATATTTATTGGTATGGAAGCTTATGAACCTTTATTTATTGATCCAGAAACCGGAAAAGATTTAAAAGGTAGAACTATATGTGATATAATGGTTTCTTGCTTCAATGATGACGAAAAATCTGTATATAAATCAATTAAAACTCCTAGACGATTAATGTATAGCAAAGTTACTATAATGGCTAAAGATATAGCTATTATGCCATTAATGTGTTTATGGGAAGGTTTAAGTACAGTATTAAAGAAGTCAAAAATTGAATATAGATTAGTCCAAAAATTAAGTGAAATTGGATTAAATGAACCATATATAAAATTTGCAAACTGCTTTTTAGTATATGATCAAAGTATTCATAGTGAATTATTAATGAATGGATTCAGAGCATTAGATACAACTGGGTATGAAATATCGGCGTTTGATGACCCAACAACTTATATTGATTATATCAAAAAGATATATGGTAAAATTAATATTCTTAATGCTCTTGATAATAGCCACGAATTTATGATTGACCATATAACTAAAGAAGTATTAATGGATTTAAATTTACCTACGGATTTAGTTGAATTAATGTGTCATGCAAATATGTTGTTATCAGATAGTCAGTATAAATATCAAGTAGATCAGAGCTTATCTAGAGTTAGATCAAATGAGATTATTCCTGCAATTTTATATGAAAAAATTGCTAGAGCATATGTAGTATTTAAGAACTCTAATGGTAGAAAAAAATTATCAGTTCCACAAGACTGCGTAATAAAAGAATTATTAGCACAGAAAACTGTTGAAGATGTATCTGACCTTAATCCAATCCTTGAATTAGAGAGAACGCATGCTGTAACATCTAAAGGATGGAGAGGTGTAAACTTAGATAGATCTTATACTGTACCAAATAGATCTTATGATAAGTCTATGATAGGAATCATTGCTCCTACAACATCTCCTGACGCAAGCGTTGGTGTTTCTAGAACATTAAGTATGGAACCTAATTTAAAATCTGTAAGAGGATATAGTGATACTAAAGACGATTTAACAGATGTTAAAGATATTAATTTATTCTCACCGGGTGAATTATTAGTTCCACTTGGAGTAACAAGGGATGACCCTACAAGAACAGGACATGCTATAAAACAGTCTAAGCATATGATTCCAATTGTAAATTCATCACCAGTATTAATTTCAAATGGTGCTGAAGAAATATGTAGATTTTATTTATCATCTGTATTTGTTGTAAATGCAAAAATGGATGGTTTTGTTAAAGAGTATGATGATAAAACTAAAATTATGATAGTTGAGTATAAAGATGGTTCTCATCAAGCTATTGACTTAGGTAAAAATATCGTTAAAAATGGTGGTGGTGGATTCTTCTTAAGTAATTCATTAACAACAGATTTAAAAGTTGGGGATAAATTTAAAGCTAATCAGTGTTTAGCTTGGCACAAGAATTTCTTCACGAATAATAAAACACAAGGTACTCGTATGAATATGGGTGTTCTTGCAAAAGTTGCATTAATGTCGACATATGATACATATGAAGATAGTACATTCATAACACAAAAATTATCTAAAGATGCTATAACTGAAATGTGTTTCTGTAAACAAGCAGTTTTAGGTAAGAACTCTAATATATACTATATGGTAAAAGTTGGAGATAAAATCAAAGTTGGCGATTCATTAATTCATTTTGATGAATCTTATGAAGAAAATGATTTAAATAAATTACTTGCTAATCTTGGTGATAATGAAGATGAAAAAAATGAATTACTTAATGGAAGTAGAAATATTATTCCATCTAAGTATTCTGGTGTTATTGAAGATATTAAGATGTATTCAACTGTAGATTTAGAAGAACTTTCTCCTAGCTTACAGAAGATATTTGGAGCTTATTATAATAAAATTAAACGTAAAGATGCTCTATTATCTAAATATGATAAGACTGGTTCAGTTGTTAAATGTGGTATATTATTAAATGATGCTACAGGTAAAGTTGAACCAAATAGATATGGTGTAATCAAAGGTCAAAAAGTTGAAGATGGTGTATTAATAGAATTTTATATTAAACACTCAGAACCTTTGGAAGTTGGTTCAAAAATAGCAATGTTCACTGGACTTAAAAATACTATAGGTGAAGTAATTGAAGAAGGATATGAACCATATTCATTCTATAGACCTGAAGAAGAAGTAAGTTCAATAATTGCATCAAACTCAATTTTAAAACGTATGGTACCATCTGTTATATTAACAACCTTAGGTAATAAATGTATAGTTGAACTTAAACGACATTTACAAGACATATGGAATAAAACACAAAATCAACAGATGAGAAGAACTAATATGTGTAATTTAATATATAAATTCTTTTCAGCATTCGATAAATCGGGTGATAATACGAAGAAATATAAAGATATGTTTACACCTATGAGTGATGTAGCATTTGATAGTTTCTTTAGACAATTCTTTAGTGATGAAAAACAATATTTAATTCTTGATATAATTGATTACGAAAGAACAATAAAACTTGAAGATATTGAAGATGCCGCTAAAGTTATAAACATACCTTTGTATGAATATGTTGCGTTACCTTGGATTACAATGGATAAAAATAATATTATTGTAACAAAACAGAAAGTTCCAGTTGGATATATTAATATAAAAAGAACACAGCAAACTGTTGCTAAAAAGAATGGTATTAGTACATCTATTAATCAACGTTCTGCAATAACAGGTCAGGTTACAGGTGCAGATAAAAATGGTAGAGAATCTGATTTGGAAAATAATATGTTAATATCATTAGGACTTGAAAGTACATTAAAAGAATTGAATGGTCCTAGAGCAGATGATTTAGTAATGAAACAACAGATGTTAAAATCTATATCTGAAAAAGGTTATTTATCATTAAGTGAACTTGACGATAAAATAGAGAATAAGACGACATTAAATACTGTAAATACTTATTTCTTAGGAATGGGATTAAATACAGATTTAGTAACTAAAGGTCTTAAATTAGCATCTACATTACGTAATGAGTAAACTATAAATATAAATTTATATAATATTTCAATGTAATGAGGTTAATATGATTTTCATATTAACCTCATTATAAAAACAATGAAAGGAGGTATTTTCATTGTCAGATAATATGATAATGACACTTTGTCATCCAGATGATGACGAAGTGTGGTTGTCAGATGTCTTGGCTACAGAATAAGCCAAGACATCGTTTTAAAAAAGAGATGAAAAGATTAAAATATCTTTTCATCTCTTTTTTTGTATTAAATAAATATTATTTATTTTTTTTATTTTTCTGATTTTTGTTATTTGAAGATTTTGTTTCTTTAACATTTTCAACAGGAACTTTAACAGGTTCACAGTCATCTTCTACGACTTCTTTAGTTACAGAAGGTTCAACTTTTGGTTCTACTGTTTCAATTGTTTCTTTAACATTTTCAACAGGAACTTTAACAGGTTCACAGTCATCTTCTTTTACATCTGCTGTTGGATTTACTTTAACTGAAAAATTATCGGCATCATAATTCTCAATTGTTAATAAAACTTTCTGAGCAGGATTTTCTGGATTAACTTCATAAACTTCTCTACCATTTTTTACTAATCTTCTCAGTACATCCATTTCAAGTTTACATGGATTTGTGATAGGACCAGAGATAAATCCAAGTTCAGCAATTGGACCTGGTGTGTTGATTATACATCTTTTCATTTTATCATTCCTTTCTTTTAAATACCTATAATTTGATCTATTGTAAGGTCTTCTGTAGATTCAAGAATTTTGTCAATTTCTTTTTCTTCAGAATCATCAATAGGTATATCATCGATACATTTCTCTAATGTAAGTCTTTCTTCTGTTTCTTCTGCACTTTCATTGCACATCAGATTGAAAGACGTATTTGTCAGTTTTCTATCTAAACTTAAAAATGCCTCTTCAATAACATCATCATCGTCCATTGATTCTATATACTCTCTCGATCTTAAAAGTTTTGCTTTTTCACGAGCAATAGAATTAGTTGCATTTGTCATCATTAGAAAACACATCCTTTCTATTAAATTTATTAGATTATTGTTTTTAATATCTATTTGGATGATTAAATTAATGATATACCTGTATTGATATATCGGTTATCTTCAATTATAAGTTTTATTCCTTTAATTTTAGCGGCAGAATCTATTGTATATCCTGTTGTAATCAGTTCACCATTTTCTCCTTTTTCAAATATATATGGAATAGGTGGTTCTGAAACGTTTTCTTTAGATTTATTCTGTTTATTCATTAATTCAGTAACCCTTGCGATTTCTTTTTGTACTTCCTCTGAACTAATAATATTATTATAATCATTAAAAGCATCTCCAATAGATGAAGCATATGTATCAGTATTTATACCTAAAAATCTAATAACAGCTTCTTTTAAAATGAATTCCTTACCTAAATGATCATATAATACATCAACAGGAGTTTGGTCATCTGTAAATAAACCTAAAATAAATGTAGCTATTGATGTTGTTTCTTTAATATACATTATAAGAATATTATCTTTGTAATATTTTATTAAGCCATCAATAATTTCATTTTGTTTTTCTGGTGTAAATTTTTTTGTCTCTTCCATTTTAACATCATCATTAGCAATATCATTATTATTATCTAATTCAGAATTTTCTGGTTTGATATCTTCAGGCTCTGCAACAATTTCCTCAGAATTGACTAAATCATTTGTCAATTCTTCTATTGTCTTTGTTGTTTCAATAGGTTTTTCTTCAGATATATTATTAGCTTCGTTTGTATTTGTCATAAATTAAATCCTCCTTTTTATTATAAAAATATGACTTTAATTATTTGTATAATTTATAATTTAAATATACAAAAATTTTTAACATTATTATAAGATAGATTATATATTCCTCCATATATTATCTATCTTCTACAAGGTTATGTAGGTCGTAACAAAAAAGAGCTGGACGAACAAAAAGCTACTAAAAACCTGCCTCTCTGGGTTTTTGAAAATCGTACACTTTTATAGCTTTAGCATACAAAGCTATGGGTTTAATAACGAAAACCCCTTTACAATATAAATAAGTATTATTGATAATTTTCCTATCCAATAATACTTATTTATATTTTTACGCTGTTTTAAAATAAATATTAAAAAACAATGATATAAAAAATATTAAAAAATAAAGGAGGCAAAAATATGTCTAGTAAATTTGAAGACTTATTAAATAATCCACTTCCAAGTTCATATATGGCTGAATCTGAATATGATAATTTATTTGACGAATCAGATGATTTTGATGAAAATGATGATTCAGAATATGATTATGGTGATGATACTGATGAAGGTTGTTCTTACGAATCAGATGACGAAGATGATGACGATGATGAATCTTATCCTTATGACAATGATGACGATGATGATGAAGATTTAGATGACGACGATCTTGTTAATAGTATTAGTGATGAAGTCGATGATGATGACGATGATGATATTGATCCTGATCTTATGGATGAAATCGATGATGAAGTTAATGGTGACGAACTCACACCTGATGAAGAAAAGGAAGTTGAAGATGAAACATCATTAATTGCAACACCAATCATTCTTAAAGATGAATTAACAGCTGAAGAATATGCCGATTTTGGCGAATCAGTTGATGCTGATATTGCTGTTGATGAAGGATTATTACTTGAATCAGATGTAAATGATGTTATTAATGACACATATACAGAATCAATTAAGCCAATGAGATTTAGCAAAGATTCAGTTCTTAAAGCTAGAACAAACCAGATTAGATGGATTGTAATTAGAACAATGGCTAGAAAGAAAAATGATCCTCTTATTCCAAAGCTTGAAAAATGCTATAAGATTAGAAGAATCATTAGATCTAAGCTTGAAGCTAAATATGGTAATAAAGCAGATATTATTACAAGAAAATATATTATGAGATTAAAGAGAAGTAAATCTCCTGTTCTCTCATCAATTGGTAAAAAAATTGGCATTAAACACTAATTTTGCTATATAAATGACTAGGTATAACAAAAAGTTATACCTAGTCATTTTTTTATTTTTTCATAAATTCAGATACAATAGTTTTTATTGCATATAATATTACTGGTGTATAGAAGAATACTTCCATATTAGCCGTATTTAATATTAACAATTCATCGTTTAAATTTTTTGGAATATCTGCTATAGTCATTTTTTCTTTTCTTAAAAATTTAATTAAAAATTGTTTATAATCATTATCAGCATATCCGTTATCCCTAATTGCAAGTCTGAATATTTCAGGAATAATTTCATATTCTGTTTTTGGGTCCATTACTGCAGGTAAATCTATAATTTTTATAGATTTATCATCCCATCTATTAAATGATGTTTGTATATTATTTATACCTGGAAAAACTGTATATTTGAAATTTGATAATAAAGTCTTATCTCTGCGTTCAACATATCTGTAAAATGATTTTTCATATTTATACTTTCTTCTAGGGTCAGTAAATTCTTCAGATAAAATGATTGTATCAAAGTTATTTTTTCTATTAAACAATCCATTCTTATTTATGAATACAGACATCAAAGGATCATAGTATTTATACGAGCCATCAGTTGCAAGAAGACAATTATATCTATCACTATAATATATATTTAAATACAATTCGACTATATCTGAATACATATCATCAATTTGTTTTAAATCTTCAATATATTCATCTTCAATAAATATCTTTTCTTCTGTACCCATATTTTCAAAGATACAATTGAATTTAGATGTTGTTTGTTTTTCTAATTGATCTTCTTTATCTTTATCAATATATTCTAACATAAATTCAATTTTATAATAGTTATCAGGCATTATATTATCATATGATACATTTGTAACCTTGAATATATAGCTATCTTTTAAATATGGAATTGTAAAGTAATCATTTTGAAGTGGTTTTAAAGATGAAGGTAGAATTATAGCATCACCATCATAACTACCATCAAGTCCTTGGTCACTATCTTGTAATTGTATTAATATATTCTCTAAACCATATAATGGAAAGTCAGATATTTTTTTATATTTAATTGGAGAGTTATCTCCTAATACGTTTTCTACATCTTCAAATCCTTCATTTACAGTTGTATTTTCATTATCGATATGAAAATAATTTACAAATGTTGGCTTCTTATCGCTAAATCTATTTAATGGAGATTTTATTCTCTGTTCAAATTTAAATACATTATCTTCAAGCATACGTTTCTCATTTATTATAGTTGCCATAGATTATCACCTACCTTTAATATAATTAAACTAATGTTTTCTGTACAAAATAAAGACAAATTTATATTGTACTGATTACTTATATAATATTTTACTGTACCTGATACATTATAAGATAAGAAAGGAAGTGATTCTAATATGAGTATGTATGGAAAAGAATTTAAAGAGGATTGTAAAGAGATAGCTAATAGGCTTGAGACATATGTGAATTTAATTGAAATATTTGTTAATAGTAATAGTATATCTGCTGAAGCAATTCAGGATGCAAAGAAAATGATTAAGAAACTAAAGAAAGGTAGTGAAGAAGATAGACTTAAGATAATTAATTATGATAATTATGTAAAGTTAAAAGAATCGGGTAATTTGTTTATAAATAGTTCAGAAGATTGTATTTATAATGGATGGAATCTATAATGAAAAAAGTAAAAGTATATTTATGGAAAAAAGGAAATGAAATATCAGCTTTTACAATAAATAAAGATTATAAGATAAAGTTTGATTTAACAAGGAATCTTAATTTTTATGATTCAGTTGGTTATATGGAAATTACTAAAGAAAAATTCAAATATTTTCAATCCAAATATTATACTAAGATGATATTTTTAAATCCTTTATATCATAAAGGTGAATATATTAATACACCAACAACTTACGAAGAAGATGATATATTAAACGAAAGATGCGAAAGTATTTCAAAAATAACTAATGAGATAAAAACACATAAGAATATCTATTTCAAGAAAAAGTACCAAAAAGCTTTAGATGAAATATTAGAAATATCAAAGATTACAGATATTAATGGTAAAAAAGAAAATTTATATACTTTTGATACATTTGCAATCTTTACTAAAATATTTAGTGATAGGTTTTAAAGTTAATTTTATATTTAACTTAAAAATAAAAAATAAAATCAGGAGGTCCAGTTATGGCAAAGAAAAACAAAAAGAAAGACAAAAAAAGAACATTAGTACAAATCTTAAAAGAGAGTAAAGATAAAATTGTTGTCTTTGATACTACAACAAATGAAAAATCAACACTTTCTGATATGATTAAAAATTCAATTGATGGAACAACTTCATGTGAGACATCAAGTATTATTCCTGTTTCTGCTTCTGAAGCAGCTGAGAAAAAAGAAGCAGTTTCATTTTCAATTGAGTCACGTTTTGCTAAACATGTATTCTCAATGTATGAAGAGGCTATGAGAAATATCAATGTGATTCAGACAATTTGTGTTACAGTTGCAAAAGATGAAGCTGAAGATATTTTTGAATATGGTTCTAATCCAACTATTTCGGTATTGCTTGAACGTTCAAATCTTGGACTCATTATCAAGAAAGCTGAAAAGATGAAAAATAGACTTTCAGGTTGGTTAGAAAATGATGCTGACGAATCATTTATTATTAATATTCCTAAGATTGTATTCTTTAGTGGAAATATTGTTGCTAAAGAAACAACTCCAGCTGTATTATACAATTTAACACTTCAGGTTCTTCCTTACACATCTAAAGAGTTAGCTAAAATGAGAAAGAAGAACAACGAAAAAGCTAATAAAGTCCAGAAAGAGAATATTAATCAGTTAGTAACATCTGTAGTAGCACTTGGAAACGCTTCATGTGATATCCTTGTTTGCACAGATGAGTTTATTACAGATATTCATGATTATATTGAAGATTGGAAGTTAGCATTATCAGAAGATATTAGAAAATGCTTAAATAAAGTAATTTTTAGTTTTGAAAAAGATACAGATTTTATTCCAGCATCAAGAGAACTCAGAGATTGGCAGAATAACGGATTCAAATAATCCTAATATTAAAAGTAATTTTTATAAAGTGTATTTGAGAATTAATATTCTCAAATACACTTTTTTAAATTATTCTTTAAAAATATGGGAGGAAAACATGATAGAATTAAAAGATAAAGTTAAATGTGACGTACCTATTATTAATAATATAGATGACTTAAAACCATTATTAAGAGATATATATGTAATGGAAGATTTTATATCAATTAGTAAACGATATAAAGAACTTCATACTGAAATTAAAAATATAGTTAAAGGATGTTTTCGACTTAAGAAATGCAGGGAGTACCCTGTAACGATAAAATTTTATCATAAAGATAAAGATGAATATAAAGTTCAATTACGTCATTTTTTGATATATTTGGATTTATGGTTTCCACTTTGTGAAATACCAGATGCTCACGTTATGGATAAAAGTTACTTATTAGACCCTGAAGATATTCCAAATATATCTGATTATATTAATGAAAAACTTATAAAGGTACTTAAGGAATATGAAATAAAATCAATAATTATCAATTATTCAATATCAGTTGTAATGAATGAATTACGTTCAATAAGTATTGATTTTTCAGATATACTAGCATTATCATTTGATGCTACAACATTTATTGATATGTATAATGATAAGAAGTATCGTGATATAATGGAATCAGATTTTAATGATTGTACTCAGCCAGTAGAAATAGAAGAAAAACAAGCTAAATTACAATCAAAACTTATATCTACACTTAAATCTGAAAAAGATAATCCAATAGGAATTATTTTAAGAAGTGGAACTGGTATTAAACATAAACAGTTATCAGAATTTATGATTGCTATAGGATTAAAACCTACAATTATGGGTGAAGTAATTCCTAAACCAATTAATACTTCAACATTGATTGGTGGTCTTAGAAATCCGTCAGATTATTATATTGATGCTTGTGGTGGAACAAAGTCATTAATTATGAATAAGAAAATGATGGGTAATGCTGGTTATTTTGGTAAGACTGTACTTGAGATGGCTCAGACATTAAAAGTTACTAAAAAAGTATCAAATTGCGGTTCAATTCATTATGTTAAATATTTTATAAAAGATTCTAGATACCTTAAAAAATTAAATGGTAAATATTACGTGTTAGACCCAGATGATGAAGAGGAAGATTTAAAATATCTTGATTATCAAAGAGATACTGATTTAGTTGGAAAGTATATATATGCACGTTCACCAATAACTTGTGCTTGTGGTGAAAACCATGTTTGTCCGACTTGTATTGGTGGTATCATAAATCTTAACTGGGATATTGCAGATGGATTCGCAGGATTTGAATCAGAAGAAGTAAATAAGGTTGTTAACCAATCAATTTTGTCTGCTAAGCATCTACTTACAACTAAATCTGAAAATATTGAATTTAATACTAACTTTTATAAATATTTTACATTTTCAAACGGTGATATAAATCCAATATTAGATGGCGTTGAAAATATAAATGACTATGTTATAGTAGTCAATATGGATGATATATCAAAAGTAGAAAATATGGATGCTGATTCATTATATAATACTTATATTTCATCAGGAAAATTCTTAGTAAGAAATACTAAAACTGGTGATGAAGAAGAAATAAAAATTATAAATAATAAAGAAATTTATATAATGTCAGAAACTTTGGAAATGTTATATTCAAATAATGGAATTATTAAATTTAAAGATTTGGATGAAGATTCACCGTTATTTGAAGTTATCATTATGAATAATGAATTAACAAAACCATTATATGAGCTAATGGATTTATTAGATAAAAATAGTGATAATGATCCAGAATTTCAGACTATTGATCAGTATGCTAATAAGTTTTTAGAGATATTAATTAATGCTAATATTGGTGCATCTATGATTGCAGGTGAATTGATATTAAATAGACTAGTAAAGAAACCAGATAATGTTATGAGAAGACCAAATTTCTCTAAATATAAAATGCCTAAATATAAATTATATACTGTTACAAAAGTACTTGAAAACAATCCATCAATAACTATTGGATTAGGATTTGAAAACATCAAGAGACAATTATTGTCACCAAATCTTAAAGAACGAACAGGAACATCATATATGGATGCATTTTATAGAGAAGAATTGAATACTTCTATATTGAAAAAATATCAGGATGATAATATTGAACTTGATTAAAATAATAGGTGAGATATAATATTATATCTCACCTATTTTAGGAGGAAATAAAATGAGTGAATTATATGCATTTTCTATTACTATACCATATAATCGAACAAGAATTGGTTTAATAAATCTAGAAGAATGTGATGAAAATAAGATTAATGATATTTTAGGAAAAATGTTTCCTACATATGATCAAAATACATTAACACCAATAAAAAAATTGAAAGGTCAAGTATATAATGCACATATAGGCTTTTATATATATTTTAATATTTTAACAAAAGAATATACAATGCTTAATATAAATTTAGTTTCACAAATAAAGAATATTCCTTTAATATCTTGTGATGATTGTACTGCAATTATTTTCACCAATGATAATACTTTAACTAATGAAAAAATTAATATTATTGAAAATATTGTAAAAGCTGACATATTAGCTTCTAAAATCAATATATGTTTAGAAAAGTATAGTAGTACAAACGATGATATGTATGACGCGTTAAAAAATATAGATAATGATATAATACTTGTATTTAATAGACCAACATTATCAGATATGATTCGATTAGTTGAAAAATATAAAATGAAATATACTAATAAAAAAATATTTTCATATGCAATATCTGATACAGATGAAATATTTAAATTGAATATTAGTAATAAAATAATTATTGAACGAATAATTGAAAATAATAATTGAAAGGTTGTGCTATATTTGATAAAGTTCTTTAAAAATACATTACAATTATTAAAACTATTTGCGAAAATACTATTACTTCATATACAATTAATTTGTGTATTTATAATAGGTGCACTAATCTATTTAGCATTTGGAATATTAGATGTACTTCGATTTATAATCACAAGTATAACAAATATAATTAGAGATAAAAGAAAGAGGTAAATATTTACCTCTTTCTTTTTTTATGTAAATTTAAAAAATATAATAATATAATATTTATGTGAATGAAAGATATAATTAATATACTTTCATTTTATCCAGCTCATTGATATAAAACCGAGCATAAGAAAAATAAAAAAGAAAGGAGGAAATAATTATGATGATAATATTTTTCATAATGAGGATGTTTGTAACATTATCGGTGTTATATACACTGATAGTGTTACAAGCATGTGTAAGAGCTTACATAAGAGCTCGTAAGCTCTTGCATCAAATGGAAAAAGAATACAAGAATCTATTAAATTAGATTCTTGTATTCCTTTTAAGACTGATTAAAATATAATTATTCATATATTTTAATCAGTCTTTTTTTTAATTTTTGTTTTCACATATGATTAAAATACTAAATGAAAGGAAGATAAAAATGGGAAAATTTTTATTAGATGCATTAAGAGAAATAGGAGAAGTTTCGAAAGGAAAAAATTTATTTGAACGAAATGCAACAACTATTTCATATAAAACAGGTATTCCTATACTTGATTATTATTTAGGATATATGGTTAATGTATATGATGAAAATAATAATATTATTGATAGGTACCCATCTCTTGGAATTACTGGTGGTTCATATGTAACTGTAATAGGTAAGTCTAGTACTGCAAAAACGTCAGCAATCGTTGGTATTGCAGCTAACATCATAAGACCATTTGAGAATGGTTCTATTATTCATTATGATTTAGAGCAAGCTATGACATATGCAAGAGCACAGGTTATGGCTAAGTTTAAAATGACAGAGATGAGAGACAAATATCTTATTAGACAAGAAAATACATCTATTACAGATATTAAAAGTTCAATAATTAAATTATATTTAGAAAAAACTAATAATCCTGATAAATATCAATATGATACTGGTAAAAAAAATGAATTTGGTGAGAATATTATAACATATGTACCAACTGTTGTTATAATCGACTCAATTCCATCTTTATCTAGTGCCGTTAATGAAAATGATAAAAAAGATGTACAAAAATTAGAAGAAGTTTCATCACAGACAGAAAGAATGAGACTTACAGCGGAAATAGGAAGATTTTATACTGAATTGCTTCCATATATACGAGCAGCTAATATTATTGTGTTTTCTGTAAATCACATCAAAGTAAATCCTGGAATGGGAATTGTTAAATCACCAGCTGAACTACTCTATTTAAAGCAGGACGAGGCTTTGCCGGGCGGAAAATCACCACAATATTTAGCTCATATATTAACAAAACATGTAGCGGTCAGCAGTGATAAATTTACGCTAGAAGATGATGGATTTGATGGTTTTGGTATTAGAATTGAGATAATTAAATGTCGTTCGAATCAAGCAGGAAAATCATTTGAAATAGTTTATGATAAAGTTAGAGGTGTTGATAGTTTGAGAACATCTCTTTTATTTGCAAAAGAAAATGGATTATTAACAGGTAATAAAAACAATACTAGATTTATATCTAATCCAGATAATAAGTTTGAAATGGCACATGTTCATGAATATTTTAAAGAACATAGAGAAATGTATAATATAATGTATGATAATATTATTCCTATATTAGAATCAAAATTATCATCAGTAAATGCTGATGAGATGGAATATATTGAAGATGAAATGAATTACTAATTTATACTATTAGTTATATATTATTTAAATGATAAAAATAAGTGTTAAAGTAAATAAATTTACCTTAACACTTATTCAAACCAAAAAAATAAAGAAAGGAGTTGACTATATGTCAAAGATTAACACAATCTCCGTTAATAAAGTTAATAAACGGGGAGTCTATTATATTTCATTTAATAATGAAATGAAAAGTAGACCTTGCCTCATCATAAGTGAGGCTGAACATTATGGTGAAAATATTTTAGCAATGACAATTACTTCAAGATGTAATATAGCTAAATTATTACCAGTAGTGTTGAATGAAAGTGTTTCATTCATAAGAACAACCGGACTTATTGAATTAAGACCAGAAAATATTGCTCTTAGAACATATTTGGGAGATGTAAGTGAGGAGGTTTATAACTTAGCAATTGATATGTTTATTAGTCGATTTGATAAAGTTGACGATGAAAAAGTTAAAATGGAATATGAAAAATATATATCATATTTTGAAAATTCCAGATTTGTATTAAAATCAAATCCTAATCAGGTATTTAAACCATCTATGTTACATTTAAATGAATTAGAAGGAAATCATATGAAAGTTAATATAACTACTAAAACAAATCCATATATGGTTATTAATGAACATCCTGAAATAAGAAAGAGAGCACCAAGACCTCCTAAAAAATTAAATCTTGACATAAGATTAAAAGAGAATAATTCTAAAACTCGTAAGTCTGCTAAAAAGGTTGATGTGTATTCAAGTAAGAAGATAACAACGAAAGTTCCTAAAGAAAGTATAAAGTCTTCTGCAATTATGGAACTGAGTACTAAACCTCAACCTTATAAATTATCTGAATGGAGTGTTAGAGATTTAATTGAATTCAGAAAAGATTCATTTAAAATGAATAATAATGAATTAACAAAAAAATATAATTGTGATGAAAGAAGACTCAATTATATAAGGAAAAATGTAAAAAATGAAATTGAACTGAGAAAGAAAAATGTAGCTATATAAAACTATGATAGAGAATAATAATTTATTTTATTATTCTCTATCCTTTTATTTTTTTCTTTTTAATTTTCATTATCACAATTTAATAATTTTTAGTAGATAAAAATTATTATATATTATATATTTGGAATAACAAAGAAAGGATGTGAATTTTATATAATATATATTTTATTTTAATTACTACTTTTAGGGAGGAAGAAAAAATGCCAGAGATACAAAAATATAATCTCATACAAAGACTCAAAAAAGCTGATGAAGAATATAGTAATTCTACAGCAATAGCAGGTAAATCTGCTCTTACAATGTATAATAATAATAATAGTGCTCGAACGATTATGTTTAATTCACATATAAATCAGTTTGTAAACTTATTTGAGCCTACATTTCCATACATATTTACTAATATGGAAAATACTGTTGGTAAACACAGTAATTGCTATTATAAAGCTAAGCATAATTATGTTGTGCATAAGAAGGTTGTTAAATATGAAGATATATGTGAAAATCCACAATATTATTATTTATTTATTTATGATGAAAAAAATGATAAATATGATGTTATATCTCGTAAGCCTGTAGAAAAATTAACTGAAAATTTTGGATTTCCATATGTTAATAATAAAATAGATGAATTAATTGAAGATGATACAATTCATCAGGGTGATATGTTATACCATTCAACTTCAATGGACGAATATGAAAATTATAGATATGGAAGAAATGCAAATGTGCTTTATTTATTAGATCCTAAGTCATCTGAGGATGCTGCAATTGTATCTAAATCATTTGCTCAGGATATGTCTTCGTTAGAAGTAGAGACTATAACATATAGTGTTAACAATAACGATATTCCGATAAATAAATTTGGAGATAAAAATCATTATAAAGCTATACCAGAAATAGGAGATAAAATAAGTGGTGTTGCAGCTGTATTGAGACCACAATTTAATGATCAATTATTATTTGATTTTAAAGATAAAAATTTAACAGTAATAAAAGATAGTGATAAAGTAATATATTACGAATCAACTGGTACTGTTATAGATTACGATATTTATTGTAATAATCCTGATTTAGAATATACTGATTATAATGAGCAATATATCAAATACCTTGATTCTCAAACAAAATTTTGGAAAGAGATTCATGATGTAACAAAAGAAATTAAAAAATCAGGCTCAGATTATACAAAAAATGTTGATTATTTATATAAGAGATCAAGAGATTTCATTGATACTGATCGTAAATGGAGAGAAGGAGATAGTACATTTTCAAATCTTATTATAAAGGTTACTATAGCAAAGAAAGTCCCACTTTCTGTTGGTAATAAATTTACAGGAAGATTTGGAAATAAATCTGTTATATCTGAAGTTCGTGATGATGATAAAATGCCACATACAAAAGATGGCAAACGTTGTGACGTTATTTTAAATCTTCTTGCTATAATAAATAGAACAACTGGTTTTGCACCTATGGAATTATATACTAATTTTATATTAACAAAAACCAGAGAACGTATGGCTAGTTTTAAAACTAGAAAAGAAAAAGAAAACCTTTTATTTGAAATAATAGAATGCTTTAATAAAGATGAAGCAAAGGAAATGAAAAAGATTTATAGTGAATTAGATAGCAAAGAGAAAGATGTATTTATAAGTGACTGTATAAATGATGGAATATATATTCATCAAAGTCCAATAAAAGAAGATATGCCATTCTTTTATAAGCTAGTTAATTTACGTAATAAATATCCTTGGCTTACACCATATAAAATGTATGTAAAGAAATGGGAAGATGAAAGAGAAGAACCAATGCTCAGGAGAATGTATATGGGACAAATGTATTTATTTAGATTAAAACAGTCTGACGTTAGAGGATTCTCTGCAAGAAGTACTGGTGCTATTAATACAAAAGGATTACCAGAAAGAAGTTATAAGAATCGTAATAATCTTGAAAGGGAGTCAGATACACCAATTAGATTCGGTGAGTTTGAATCATTGAACTTCATGATTGGTATGTATCCAGAAGAATTAGCATTATTCCATGCTTTATACAGAACGTGCATAAAAGGTAGAAAAGATTTATTGTTCTCACAGTTATCGGCTGATGGTAAAATAAAATTACCTAAAAAATATAAATCTGTCGTAGCAGAAATATTCACTGTTATATTTAAATCTCTAGGTTTAGAATTAGTATTTGAAGATAGCGATGATATATTAACCGAAACTGATAGTAGATTCTTAGAAGAGCATGAATTAAATGGAAAAATATATTTATGTTCAAATAAAGATTTCTATATGATTGAATATGAAGACAAAGTAAGAAAGAAATTTCTTGAACAAAATGTAATGATTGAAACTGCAGAATTAAATAAACTTGTTGAAGATGAAATGAAAGCAGCGTATAAAATCATGAATGATTAAATATTATTAATAATGAATACCTTATAAATTAAGGTATTCATTATTTTTTTATTATAAATTATAACCATACTGACATAGATTTAACTATAAAAAGGATGGTAAATTTTATGAGTTTAAATAAAGAACAGATTATTGAATTAAATAATCTAAAAATGACAAGTTTAAAAATAAAAATTTCAATTGAAATGCTAGATATGATTATAGCATTTTTATTTAAACCTAGTGCATTACGCACAAGAAAAACTATACTTAACATAAATAAATTACTTAAAAATATAGATGAATCAATGTATAAAAATGATCCAGAATTAGATAATAGATATTGGATTATATTTAAAACTATAGAAGCAAGGATATCTGAAAAAATAACATCAGAAGAAATGTATGTTAATTATATATTGGATGATACGGAATGTGATGATTACAAAGCTTCTATATTAAAAGGAATATTATCAAATACTAAAATAAGTTATGAAGAAAGTAAAATACTTATAAAAATGATAGATGATAGATTACGTTATGGATATGCTATTGCATATAAAACAATGATAGGAAATTATTTAAATTCATTAGATCCAGAAGATATAAAATCATTTAAATCAATCGATGAAGATTTATATCATATATCTACTGCATACGTAAATATACATAGAAAAACGAAATCATTAGATAATGATAGAAGATTTTCTCTTGATGATGATGTATTTGTTCCGACTGTGACAGATGCTGTAACACGATTAAAAGATAGAAATAGGATATATTCTACTGGTATACGATTGTTAAATGCAATACTTTCACCAGGATATTTATCAAAACGTTTGTATATGTATCTTGCGTTTCCAGGTGGAGGTAAATCACAAATATTATTAAAATCGGCATTAGATATTAGAAAGTATAACCGTATAGAAACTAAAGACCCTGATAAACGTGCTTGTATATTATTCATTACACTTGAAAACAGTATTGAAGAAACTATCGAGCGATTATTTAATATGACTTGTACAAATGATGATATACGAAATTATACGCCAAGACAAGTTATTGATATGCTTAAACGAGAAGGGCAATTCTCTTTAAATAGTAAAAACAGTATTGATTTAGTTATTCAAGAATATGGTAATAGAGAAATAGATACCAATGATTTATATACAATAATTCAAGATTTAGCAGATGAAGGTAAGGAAGTTGTTGCGTTAATTTTAGATTATGTAAAAAGAATTAGACCTGCAGAAAAAGGTGCAAGTGAAAAGGAAGAGCTGAAAAATATTACAAATGAACTTAAGAATTTAGCAAAATCTGCTGATATACCTGTAATAACAGCTCAACAGTTAAACCGTACAGCTGCATCGGTGGTTGATTCGGCTATGCAGTCTAAAAAAGAAGATTTGGCAAGATTAATAGGTCGTGATGCTGTTGCTGGTGCTTGGGAAATACAAGAAAATTCAGATTGGGTTTGTGTATTAAACCAAGAACGTAAACAGGATACAAATGAGTTATATATGACATTTAAATTATTAAAAAGAAGATATAAGAGTGTTGAAGAAAATGAAAAATATAGGAAACTTGAATATTTTAATCACCCTTATGACCCAGAAAATGAAATACATTTAATTGATGATGTTGATGAAGAAAAACCATTATCATTAATTAGTTTAGCAACTCAATTTGTTGGTGCTGAAGAAACCAGCAAACGAGGAATTAAAAATGCAACAGAACGTAAAAATAAAGATAAAGTATATTCAATTACTAATACACCATTTGATTTTATAAATGGATAAATAAAAGAACAAGAATGGGATTTCCATTCTTGTTCTTTTTTATACCTGATGACGTGGAAAAAATTTAGCAAGTCCTACTCTACCACCAAATATTGTTTTTACAATAATATGCCAAGCTCTTGTAATTGGCATTCTATCATATTCTGATTTATCAACGAAACTATCATATATTTTTTTAGTTTCATTTATTTTATTTATCAACTCCTGTTTTAATTCAGGAGGAAAATCATTATGGTTTAAATCCCAATTTAATTTTTTTAAACAATCCTTACATCTTTCTTGATTCATACCGTGACAATCGGAAAATGCAAGAAAAACTTCTGTATTAAAATTATCTAAATCATATAGAAATCTTGTAAAACCTGTTTTCGGTTTATAGTATAATTCTTTTTCTTTATCTAACTTCTTTAATGCTGAAATTAAATCAACACTATATCCATATGCTGATGCAAAACTATCTGCAAATATTTCACTCTTTTTACTACCTAATCTAGCAAATTGTAAAAAAGGAGAAAAAGCTATAGTAAAATTAATAGTATGAATAGCAAGTATCCCAGACAACCAAGTATTTATTTTATACATACTAGCTAATCTTTTATCTGTTATTTTATTATAATGATCACGTTTAGTAGAATGATTATAATAGTAATCATTTTCATCACTTGTTTTATCATAATAATCTTCTTTTACTTTATCAATATCCAATTTACCATATTCTTTAACTGATGTTCCTAATGTTTTAACAGCATCTATCATATATTCAATTAAATGAAATTTAGATATATCAAAGTTATGTCCAATTTCATGTAATATGGTTGCAGTCAATTCAGGTGGCGTTAATCCATCTCGTAATATAAGTCCATTAGATAAATATACAGTTAAAATTGATTTTCCACTTTCATCATAAAACCCTGTATCTGAACGTTTTATTATGGCATTTTTCTTATCTGAAAATAATATTAAAGAATTTAATGAAAGTGTATATCCATTTGCTTGATTAAAAGGTTCCCAGTATAAATAAGTTTTTTTAAATCCAAACACTTTACAGAATAACTTTTCAACTTTTTTATTTTCTGGATATTTATTTGGATTGCATTTCTTAGGGTCAACCTTCATCTTGTTTGACATACTTTCAAAAAGTTTCTCAATTTCTATAAATTCTGGTAATTTACCATAATATGCTTCATTTACTATAATTTCATTACTCATAGATTCACCACCTTTCTTGACAATCCATTATTCAAAAGATTTAAAGAATGACTTTACTTCTTTTACAGTTTCAGGTGATACCTTACTATAAATAATATTATTTTCATTCTTAATAATTGCGTGATTCATTGAATCATCAAATCCAAGTAAATCTTCTTGAGACAAATCAAATGATTCCATAATCATTTGAGTATTTACATCCCTGTTACCAACATATTCAAGGATTTCTTTCAACGGAATAAATACATCTTTAGATTTTCTTTTAATACCATCAACAACACTTTCAGTGTATGTTCCAATGTTTTTAATGATACCTTTTGCTTTAGATGTAATATGTGCTTCTTTATGAGAAGGGAATAATACCCAATCATATGTGATAACCTTTTTAACTATAACTGTAGGTTTATTATCAATGAGTTTTAATCCAGCTATAGCACGACAGCTAAATGCTGGTTTTAATCCTTGGATAATTTCTTTAGCGAAACCAGTACCAGCATCAGTTCCAGATGCTGTTTCAATATCTGCCATTAATAAATTATCTTTTCGTCTAGGATTTAAAATCTTATGTGAACGATTAGGCATCCAAATTGCTCGAATTCTTTCTGGTGTTAATTTATCATTAACTGTTTCTTGAGTAGGATGGTCCATTTCACCATACCATGCATTATCTTGAAGATAAGATTGAATTCTTTCAGATTGTAAACACTCCCAAATATTATCACCAAGATATTGACGTTGGTTTCTATTAATAACATCAAAAGAATGTAAACATGATTCAAAACGTACAAAGAATACGCCATTTTTATTAACTACATCAACATTTTTAATTTCATTATCATCTGGAGTTGTCTGCTCAGCTATATACATAAGCCCCATTGAAGAATCAAAATTGTTCATGAATTACACCTTCCTTCTTTTTATAATAAGTTATAATTTAATTTATTGTTTTTAGAAGAAATCACTAGTACAAAAAATATTTTTTATGAATAGAATACTGAATAAGCTTATAATAAATGATATAATTTATTTTAAACTTTAATATTTTTATATTTAATATATTAATTTAGTTATATAATATTTTTTTGTTTAAAATAATAAAATTATAAAGGTTCCGTGGTAATCCTAAATAAAACCATGTCTGTTAGTTCCATATGCTAGCAGGGAAAGGAGTTAATATGGAAAATTTATTTATGAATAATTATGAAAAAGTAACAAGAGATGGATTAGCAATAGCAAGTATTGAAAATCCAGATTATGAAATTTGTCTTGCGGCTGTAAGACAGAATGGCTTAGCCTTGCAATATATAAAAGAGCAATACAGGAAAATCTGTATGGAAGCTATAAGACAGAATGGAATGGCTCTTCAGTTTGTAGATAAGTCATTCAAAAACATTAGAATGTGTACGGCAGCTGTAAGACAGAATGCATATGCATTAGAGTATGTTGAAAATCCAAGTAGTAAAATTTATTTAACAGCTGTTCGTCAGGACGGAACAGTACTTCGTCTTATTGATGAACAGACTGAAAAAATCTGCATGTTTGCAATAAAGCAGAATCCAGATGCTTTTAAGTACGTTAAAAATAAGACAGAATATTTATGTCGTCTTGCAATTGAATCGAAACCTGAAAATATCAAATTAATAGATAACCCGAATATAAATTTCATGGATCTTGCATGTCGTAAAGATCCAAGCATTGTAAATTATATTTACGAGAAATTTCCAAATGAAATAATGTCGGTGTTATCTTATCCAAATCATGATCTTTTTATGTATATTAAAAATCCTTCGTATGAATTATGTAAGAAAATTCTCGCAAAAAGTGGGACATTAATACAATATATTGAGAATCCAACAGAAGAGCTATGCGAAATAGCTGTAAAACAAAATGGATACTCAATTAATTATATCATTGATCCTTCTTTTGTTGTTTGTTTATATGCTGTTGAACGTGGCGATGGATATGCTATGGAGTATATCAAAAACGTTGTGATACCAAAGCATATAAAGGAAGGAGATATTACAACATGGTCAAGACGAAAAAACATTGATGAAGTATATAAGGATTTATATGAAGAAGCAGTTGAAGAAAATCCATTTATACTTCGATATGTTGAAGCAGAATACCAAACAGAAAAAATGTGCATGAATGCCGTAAAGAAACAAGGATTAGCGCTTCAGTTTGTTAAGAATAAGACAAAGGAAATCTGTTTAGCTGCATTAAGACCTAAGGATTTTTCAGCATTAGAATTTATTGATGCAGAGTATCAGACAGAGGAAATTTGTCTTGCAGCAGTAAGACATCGTGGGGTTAATATACAGTACGTGAAAAACCTAACCGATGAAATCTGCATGGAAGCTATAAGACAGAGTGGTATGGCTATTCAGTATATTGAACATCCAACATATGAAATGCAGATGGAAGCATTTAAGTCAGATCCATTAGCATTACAATATGTTGATGAAATATATAGGACTGAAGAGATGTACATCGAAATGTTGGAATGCTCTCCTTATATGATAGGAGAGATTAAACATCCAACATATTGGATGTATATGACTGCTGTTAAGCAGGATCCATTTTCTGTTCAATATATGGCAGATCCAAGCGAAGAGATTTATATCGAAGCAGTAAGAAGGAATCCTAAGGTATTAACAGTGATTCCAAGTGAAAAGCAAACAAGAAATGTTTGCCTTGCTGCGGTTGAGATAGATCCATATGCAATCCTCGATTGTAAACAGTGGACAAAAGAATTACTTTTAGAAGCTGTAAGTCGAGTTGGGCGAGTTCTTGAATATATTAGCAATCCATCTTATGATATCTGCATGGCTGCAGTTAAACAGGATGGATTAGCTCTTCAGTTTGTAAATGAGGACAATATTACGGATGAGCTTTGCCTTGCAGCTGTAAGACAAAATAGATATGCTTTCAGATTCGTTAAATGGCCTGAAAGAAAGTCTGATGTGCAAAATATGTTAGATGAGATGGAAGTTGGTGATGTAAAATAATATAAAAGATTGGATAGATTAATCTATCCAATCTTTTTTTGTTGTCACAAATCCGTAAACTCTATATATATATTGATATAATATTTTTGTGAATAAAATAAAAAATTAAATAGGTTCCGTGGTAATCCTAAATAAAACCACGTCAGTTAGAATTCATGTGTCTAACTGGGAAAGGAAGTTAACATGAAGAAAAAAATGATGAACGAGTTGGCTCAGATTGCTGAGCTGAGAAAACAAAAAGCATATTTAGATGGAGAGTTCTTCGGGTTCTCCATTTTAGCAACAACTGCAATGGCTGTACCAATTGCAGTTGTTGCTAAAAAATGCAGAAAGGAGGAGGAAAATGAAGAAACCGAAGAATAGATAGGCTTAGTATATCAAGTCCTGAGCAAGACTATAAACTGCTCTAGGGTTATCCCTAAAATTTATTTTTTCTTTTTTTATATTCCTTTCACATTTTTTTAATAAATATAAAAAGTGAGGATTAAATATTATGAGTTTTAAATTACATAAGCGACCTTTTTTTACAGTTATAATTCCTTGTTATAATAGTGATTACCGTTTAGGTATCTTATTACAATCAATAGTTGATCAGAATTGTTCTGATGATATTGAAGTTGTCATTTCTGATGACTGTTCAACAAAATCATATGATAATATAATTAAACCATTTGAAAATAAATTATTTATAAAGAGAGTAAAAACAGATTATAATTTTTCAACTAATAATACAAGACAACGTGGACTTGAAAATGCTACTGGTTATTGGATTACATTTGTTGATCATGATGATATGTTTGAACCTGATGTATTTATTAAAATTAAAAATGCTATAATTTCTTCAGGAGAAAAATATGAATGTGTAACTGATTTTAGAGAGTTGAATCCTAGTGATAATTCATTAATTAGAGAGCATATTTATAATAGAAGTTGGACACATGGAAATTTTTATAATTTAGATAATTTTATAAAGAAATATAATATAAGATATATGAAAGATTTACCATCTCACGAAGACATATATTTTAGTTGTCTTACAGACTGTATATTATATGAATTAAAACATTTTAATTGTTTAGGACTTCACATATTTACTTATAGATGGTATAAACACTCAGATTCAACAACTATGAAGAGAGATAAACAAAGAAATTTTATTGAAGAGAATTTAAACGATTATATAGTTTCTGTTGCATTTCCACATATTAGAGAATATAAATTACACAGAATAGATGCTACATATTGTTATAGAGTACTACTTGGATGTCTCGCTCATTGTTATTTCTATATACAAAGTTTTATGTATTTATATCCAGATTCATATTTACAAAAAAACTTAGTTTATGCTGGTTCATTATATAGATTAATAAAAAACGAATTTAAAAAAGAAAAAGAAAATATATTATTAGTATTTGAAAAATATGATATAGAAGGGTTTGAAAATATGCGTAAAGATAGTTTAGAAAGTTGCGGATACTTCGAAATAAGTATGTCATTTTCTGATTTTCTAGATTTAATAGAAAATAAAATTAATGAATATGATAAAGGTTAAAAAATGTGAGCTTAGTGACAAAAATCACTAAGCTCACTTTATTTAAACATAGACTAGAACAGAACAAATATAATATTCACCAATACATACAAAACTTATTTATATTTGTTTCACTCTGTCAATTATCTATGAACATTAATTATCTGCATTGGCAATGAACGACAATATCATTCATTATAATATCAAAAAATCATATATATATATATGATTTTTATTTTAGGACGGGTTATTACTTTTTATACGGAGTTTCATTAAAAAATAGCAATTTTTTACTGTTTATGTCAATTTGTCAAACAGGTAAAGTATGAGTACATTTAGTTAATCAGCATAAAGCCAACGCAGATTAATAATATGTTAGTATAAAATTAAAAATAAAATATAAAAATATTGATATAATATTCTATTGAATAAATAAATAATGTCCAGCTCATGACTTAAAACCGAGCATTAGAAAGGAAAATATTATGATGAAGAATAGTAAAGAAAAAATCATTATGGAAGGTATCAAAGAAAAAATCATTAATAGTAAACATCTTACTATTAAAGAAAAAATTTACACATGGAAATACATGTGCAAAAATGATAATGATAAGGGATTGTGGAGAATTAAGTTTCTTCACGATATAAGAGTTGAATGTGATATTATATTCATGGTATCACTAATACTTACATTTATATCAATATTAAAAAAGGTTTTAAAAAAATCTAGATAGTGCTGATATTCTAGGTCCTGAGCAAGACTATAAACTGCTCTAGGGTTATCCCTAATTTTTTTGTAAAATCCGTAAACTCTATGTGTATATTGATATAATATTTTTGTGAATAAAATAATAAATAGGTTCCGTGGTAATCCTAAATAAAACCACGTCAGTTAGAATTCATGTGTCTAACTGGGAAAGGAAGTTAACATGAAAAATAAATTAAACAAAGAACTCGTTGGCAATTTCGTCTCAGGTTTCAAAGCCATTATAAAAGACGAAGCAAAAGATGCCTTTGTGGCATGGTCAGTGGGCAGTGCCTTGCTGACCATCTCAAAGGCAATCAAAAAGTAGTCGACAGCTACTTAAAAAATTGCAGACCTGAGCAACGTCTATAAACTGCTCGCAGGGTAAACCCCTAAAAATATTTTTTTTCTTTTTTTATATTCATTTTCACATTTTTTTAAAACTACATATGAAAGGAAAAATATTCTTATGTATATAAAACAAATAGAACTTGAAAATTTTAGTAATATAAAAACAGGATTAAATACAAATTATATTTGTATAGATTTTTCAAATAGACAACATAAAATTTGTGTATTAAAAGGAGACAATGGAAAAGGAAAAACCAGCCTTCTTAGTTATCTAACTCCATTTGCAACTCTGGGAAGTTTGGATGTTAGAGATAGACATAATTTAATTTTAGAGAATAAAATAGGAGATAAAAAAATTATAATAATAGATAATTCAGATAATGAGATTATCATTCATCATATATATACTCCCGTTAAAGATAAAAATCATTCAGTAAAATCTTTTTTTATGGTAAATGGAAAAGAATTAAATGAAAATGGAAATACTACGTCATTTAAAGAGTTAGTAAAACAATTTTTAGGATTAGATATTGATTATCTAAAGTTATTAAGACTTGGTGATAATGTCAATAACTTAATTAAACAACTATCAACTGAGAGAAAAAATTTTATGTCTAAAATATTAGATGAAACTGATATATATTTAAAGTGTTATACAAAGATAAATAATGATGTACGTGATTTAAAAAATATAATTGGTCATATAACTGATAAACTTAATAAATTAAATATAGAAGATTCATCTAAATATGAAGATGAAATTAATAGTATTAAAAATAAGATTTCTAATCTTAATACTGAATTATCTTCATATAATGACAAATTAGCAGTTTTGCGTGAAAATATAAATAATATAGGTGACACCAGTGAAATTGTCAAGGAACATAGGAATTTGGTTAATAAATCAGAGAAATATAAAAATAAAACTGATTTAAAAACTAAAGATGAATTAATTAATATAATAAATGATATAACTAATAAATTACAAAAAATGACAATATCGATTGAAATACTTAAAGATAAGTATACTAATAATATGGATGAAATTGATAAATTAAATATAGATATATCTATATTAAAAAATGAATTAGAAAAAGATACATCTTTATCCATTATAGAAGATTTAGAAAAACAGATTTCACAAATGAAAATACGAGTTAATAATATCACAGATAATTTAGGTAATTTTACATCTGAAATAAGTAAAGATGAATTTGATAGTTTTGTTGTTTTTCTTAAAAATTCACAAAAGATGTTATTATTAACTTATGAATTTGGAAAGGAACCAATTAAAGAAGCAATAGAATTAATCAAATCAAAACGTTCAATTGAAAAGTATATGGTTAAAGCTTATTTATTAAATGAACCTAATAATGAAAAAACATATTTAGATAAATTAATAGATAAATATAAGAATGTTAAAATCAATTGTGACGAAAATTGTGTATTAAAACAAGTATTAACTGATTTATTATTACCACTTGAAATTAAACGTGGAATGAATGAAGTTAAGAAGGACCAAGAATTTTATAATTATGTGGAAATATGTTATAATAATATAATTAATATAATTAAACCATTTTCAGATTATTCTGAGTTAATAGATAAGTTACCAAATAAACTTCGTGATATGTTTACAGTTTCTTCTATATATAATAAAATTTCTGAATGTGAATTTATTTATGATGATAAGATTATAAATGAATATATGTCATATATGACAGAATATGATAATAAAATTAAACTACAAATGTCTATAAATGAATTAGAAGAAAAACTTAAGTTAAATAAAGCTATTTCTAAAGCAGTAAGTTTAAAAGAAGAAATATCTGATAAAAAAAATAAAGTTTCTGAATTAACAGAAAAATCAAATCAAATGAATAGTGAAATTTCTTCTTTAACATATGATATGTCTGATTTAAATACTAAATTAGATTATTATAATGATATTTTATTAGTAACAGAAAAACATGAAGAAATAGATAAGCGAATTGACGAAATAGATAGTATTTTATCATCATTATCTGAAAATAAAATTATGTATAAAAAATATAATGATTTATCATCTGAATGTAGTAAAGATATAGAAAAACTTACATCAATATACAATGAAATGAATTATAATTTAATTCAGTATAATAATATGATAAAAGAATTGAATAAGTTAAAATCAATATATCAAGATTTAATAATGCTAAAAAATGCATACTCGACTAAAAGTGGTATACCACTTAATTATATTGAGATGTATTTATCAGATACTAAAGAATTAGCAAATGAAATGTTAGATATTGTTTATGGTGGTGATATAGAAATAAAAGATTTCGAATTATCTGAAAGTGAATTTAATATTCCTTTTTATAATAAAGGAATAGAGATTTCAGATATAAGATATGCATCACAGGGAGAATCAAGTTTCTTATCAATTGCAATAAGTTTTGCATTATCATACCAAAACTTAACAGATTATAATATAGCATTATTAGATGAAGCAGACTCAAATTTGGATTTAGGAAAACGAATGAAATTTATTGATGTTATTGAACATTTTATAGATATAATAAAAGGAGAACAAATGTTTATTATAACGCATAATGATATGTTTTCTCAATATCCAGTTGATGTTATAGATTTTGATAATCTTAAATTTAATAATGAAAAGATAAAAGTAAAAAAGTAATGAAAGTATAATCGTAAACTCTATATATATATTGATATAATATTTTTGTGAATAAAATAAAAATTAAATGTCCAGCTCATGACTTTAAACTGAGCATAAGAAAGGAAGATATTATGAAGAAAATATTATGGTATGGAAGAAGTCCTCTAACTAGAGGACAACTAAATCCCCTAGTTAAAAAAGGGGAAAATTTTATTATTTATAATATAACTAATAAAATTTCGTCTGCGTATGAAATCGCAGACGAAATTAATGAGTGCGACATCATTGCGATTGACGCACCCTCAAATTCCAATCTTCAGGCTCAGTTCCTGAAGATTGCTGACAAAAAGCCTGTCATTATGGCTGTAAATGACAGTGTATTACACCCAGATCCTTCTGGGTGTCGTAATATAGTAGAATTCCACTTTGTTAAGTGGAAAGACTTAAGGAGATTTGTTAAGTGGAAAGACTTAAGGAAATTACCAGAAAATGAAGACTACATCCCACAGTAGTCTTCGAGACCTGAGTAAGTCTATAAACTGCTCTAGGGTTATCCCTGAAATTTATTTTTTTATTTTTTATAGTATTTGATACATTTCATTAAAGTTTAAATTACCTAAAAATCATATTGTATAAGAAAGGTAAAATTATGAAGAAAAAAATACGAAATTATATATGGTGTATGCATATGCATATGGATCCTATATTCACGTATTTGGAGTCTTCAGCTCTTTAGATAGAGCTGAAGAAGTAAAGAAATTTCGGGAGGAGTATTTCCGAAAAACAGTTTAAATGTGATCCTGAACGGATTACGTTCAATATAAAAGAGGTATTCATTGATGAGAATGTCAATGATGTCTATGGTTATTTGGGAGGTTACTCTGAGTAACCTCCCAAACAGGTATTCTGAAGAAGTTATAATAATTCTTCAGAATACCATTCTTTTTTTATATTCATTTTCACATTTTTTTAAAATAGAAAGAAAGGAAATATAAAAAATGGAAAAAACTAATATTACTATTACAAATGACTTAACAACTAATAATGTACAAACAACTAAAAACCTAATTAAAAATTATTTACCTATAAATATAAAATTTTTAGATAAATATCTAGATTCTAATGTTATCAAAATTCCTACTAGAGCTACTTCTGGTTCTGCTGGAGTTGATTTAGTATCACTTGATCAAAAAAATATTTATCCTAACGAAACTGTAAAATTTCATACAGGGATATGTATGGAAATACCATCAGGTTATGTTGGAATTATTGCGGCAAGAAGTGGATTATCTATTAATAGTGGTTTAGCACCGGCAAATAAAATCGGTGTTATTGATGAAGATTATAGAGGCGAAATAATCGTTGCATTACATAATCATAGCAATGAGCCTAAAACTGTTAATATTGGTGATAAAATAGCACAAATGTTATTTATCAAATATGAAGTACCAGCGTTTAATATAGTTGGTGAACTTAAAAGTACAGTTCGTGGTGAAGGTGGACTTGGCTCAACAGGAAAATAATTTTTTATTTTTTTACCATAATGGACAATATATTAAATTCAAAAAAATGGAGGTAAATCAATATGAAAATTATTAAAAGAAGCGGTATTGAAGTTGATTTTGATGTTAGTAAGATTATTACTGCTATCAGTAAAGCTAATAATGATATTAACCCTGAATCACAAATATCAAAAAATGAAATATGTGCTATTTCAAATGATGTAACAAAAGAATGCTTTAATTTAAAGCATTCACCAACTGTAGAAGATATACAGGATATGGTTGAAAAAGCCATAATTAATGAGACTAAATCTTATGAATTAGCAAAAGCTTATATTTTATATAGATATAAGCACGAGTTGCTTCGTAAATCTAATACCACAGATAAACAAATACTTTCATTAATAGAAAGAAATAATGAAGAAATTAAGCAAGAAAATTCTAATAAAAATCCAACTATAAATAGTGTCCAACGTGACTATATGGCTGGTGAAGTTAGTAAAGATATAACAAAAAGATTTTTATTACCTAATGACATAGTTGAAGCACATGAAAAAGGATTAATTCATTTTCATGATGCTGATTATTTTAGTCAATATATGACTAATTGCTGTCTTGTTAATATAAAAGATATGCTTGATAATGGTACCGTCATATCTGGTACACATATTGATACACCGAAATCATTTTCAACAGCTTGTAATATTACAACACAAATTATTGCACAAGTTGCATCCAGTCAATATGGTGGGCAATCTATTTCATTAGCTCATTTAGCCCCATATGTTAATGTATCAAGACAAAAAATTAGAAGAAATATAATTAATAAATTTGAAAATCTCGGTATTGATATTGACGAAGAGAAACTTAATAAATTAGTTGAAATCGACGTTTATGAAGAAGTTAAACGTGGTGTTCAGATGATACAATATCAAGTAATAACGTTAATGACTACTAATGGACAAGCTCCATTTATTACAGTATTTATGTATATAGATGAAGTTCCAGAAGGACAAACCAGAGATGATTTAGTACTGATTATAAAAGAAATGCTTCAACAACGTATTCTTGGAGTTAAGAATGAAAAAGGTGTATATATCACACCAGCATTCCCTAAACTTATTTATGTTTTAGATGAAGATAATATTACTCCTGATAGTAAGTATTTTGAAATTACTGAGTTAGCAGCTACTTGTACTGCTAAAAGAATGGTACCTGATTATATTTCTGCTAAAATAATAAAAAAACTTAAAGAAGGAAATGTTTATCCTTGTATGGGATGCAGGTCTTTCTTAACACCATATAAAGATGAAAATGGTGAATATAAATTCTATTCAAGATTTAATCAAGGTGTAGTTACAATTAATCTTGTTGATGTTGCACTTAGTGCTAAAAATGAATATAATAATGAGACAGAAGAGTATAAATCAACACATAGTTGTGAAGATAAATTCTGGGACATATTTGATGAAAGACTCAATTTATGTTATAAAGCACTTATGACAAGACATAAAAGATTACTTGGTACACCATCAGATGTAGCACCTATTTTATGGCAGTATGGTGCATTATCAAGATTGAAAAAAGGTGAAACTATAGATAAATTATTATTGAATAATTATTCTACACTTTCACTTGGATATGCTGGTTTATATGAATGCGTAAAAGCAATGACTGGAAAATCACATACTGATAAAGATGCAAAACCTTTTGCATTAAGTATTATGCAACATATGAATGATGCTTGTGCAAAATGGCGTGAAGAAACAACAATAGGTTTTAGCTTATATGGTACACCTCTCGAGAGTACAACATATAAATTTGCTAAATGCTTGCAAAAACGATTTGGTATAATTGATGGAATAACAGATAAAAATTATATAACAAATTCTTACCACGTTCACGTAACAGAGAATATCAATGCATTTGATAAACTTAGGTTTGAAAGTGAATTTCAAGAATTATCTCCAGGCGGAGCTATTAGTTACATTGAAGTTCCAAATATGAGCGATAATATTCCAGCTGTAATAAAAGTTATGCAATACATATATGAAAATATTATGTATGCCGAATTAAATACAAAATCAGATTATTGTCAGGTTTGTGGTTATGATGGAGAAATTGTAATTGAAAAAGATGAAAATGAAAAATTATATTGGAAATGCCCTAAATGTGGAAATACTGACCAGAATAAAATGAGTGTTGCAAGACGCACATGTGGATTAACAAAAACATATAGTCCACGTAAAACTACTTAAATTGCGGGGAAACCCTGAAATATATGATAACCAAGTTATTTTCGGTGACGATATAATGGCGAAGAGTAACGGCTTCGGTATGGTAACATCATCATATAAATGGGGCTATCAAACGCAGCGAAACATCTCTTATATTTCTTATATAAGAGGATGGACGTTCAGAGACTATAATAGTAGATCTATATTTTTGTTACATTATATAATTATTATAAATTTAATATAGTTATGGTATAGTCCAATCCCTTTGAAATACTACGAAAGTAGGGGTGATTATGATATAGGTACAAATTTCTGGAATCAAGGTAGAACACAGGAAATAAAAGACAGGGTATTACATTTATAAAGAAGGAAATGATATGAATTATTGTAATATAAAATATTATGATATTGCTAATGGTGAAGGTGTCAGATTAACACTTTTTGTTTCTGGTTGTAGAAATCATTGTAAAGGATGCTTTCAGCCAGAAACGTGGGATTTTAATTATGGAAATGAATTTACGAAAGAAATTGAAAACAATATAATGGAAGAATTATCAAATTGGTGTTATGATGGTTTAACATTGCTTGGCGGTGATCCGTTTGAACCTGAAAATCAGAAAGTTATAAATCCATTTTTAAAAAGAATTAAAAATAGATTTCCAGAAAAAAATATTTGGTGTTATACTGGATATTTATATGATAAAGATTTAATCCCAGGAGGAAAATGCTTTACTGACGACACTGAAGAAATTCTTAAAAATATTGATGTTTTGGTTGATGGACCTTTTATAGAGGAACTTAAAGATATATCACTAAAATTTAGAGGCTCATCAAACCAAAGAATAATTTATCTACACTAAAAATTTTTAGTATTATGGATACACTACCTTTTATTTATATATCATCTTTTAGAATATTCTAAAGGACTATTATATAAAAAAGAAAGGTGGTGTATCTATTTTGTCTATATTAGATGAAATAAATAAATTAACTTCAGTATCTTCTAAAATAGATTTTCTAAATGAAAATATTAATAAAGAAAATATAAGAGAATGTTCTGAAGTTATCAAGCAAGATGACGTCCAACATACTATTCAATTTCTATTATCTAAATCTCGAAATAGAGAAATGATAGATAAAGAAGATTTATACCTTATAAATTCAATTATAAAGGTATTACAATCTATTTATAATTATGATTCAATTGATACAGGAGTATCTGATAGTGATTATGATAGATTATATGAAATAATTTCTAATAACGATATAGAGGTTGTTTCAACACCAGTTTTATCTAATAATAAAATAGATTATCATAAGTATCCTTCTTTAAGGGGAACACTTGATAAAATTTATGCATTAGATGAAGACGAAATTATGGCAAATCCTAGCAGAAGAAGCTTACAAGATTTTGTCAAAACCAGTGAGAATACAATAAAAGAAAAAACAGGTAAAACTGTTGATTTATGGGAAGAGGAAGTTTATGTTTTCCCTAAATGGGACGGTGTTTCTTGTATATTTGAAATTGAAGATGATGTAATGAAGAAGGCATTAACAAGAGGGTATACAGAAACAAATGAAGCCGAAAACATAACACATATATTTCAAACTATAAAATCTAAGATACCAACATCTGGTGAATCTAAAGTGACATATGGATTAAAAACTGAAATTATGTGTCATGATGAAGACTTAGAGTATTATAATAAGAAATATAATACTGATTATAAAAATACGAGATCTATTGTAATATCAATATTGAATTCTCAAGAAATTGATGATCGAGTAAATTTATTGCAAATTCAAAAATTAAGAACATCAGTAATAGATGAGAATGGCAATGAACAATTGCAAGAACTTGCAGATGAAGTATTTAAAGACCCATTTATTAGATGTAAACTAAAAGAAACTGATAAAATTAAATCATTTGCATTAGCACATAAAAATGTAAAAGGTTTAAGATGTGATGGTGCTGTCATTTATATTATTAACAAGGAATTACAAAAAATTCTTGGAAGAAAGAATCATAAAAATAAATATGAAGTGGCATACAAATTCACTGAAGAGATAGGATATAGTAAAATAAAAGATATTAAATTCAATGTCGGATTATTTGGAACTATAGCACCAGTTGCTTGTATTAAACCAATAAAACTTAAAGGTAACACAATTGAAAATATATCTTTAGGTTCTATTCCTAGATTCAAGTTTTTAAATCTTGCAAAAAATGATATAGTTAGAATAAGATATGATATTATTCCATATCTTGAATTCGATGAAAATGATCCTGAATGTAAAAGAAGTGGAAATAAACCATTCGAATTAATATCTAATTGTCCAGATTGTGGTGAACCATTAACATATCGTAAAATTAAATCTACTGAATCAGAATCTGCTGAGTCAGGTATTTTAGAATGTTCAAATTCAAAATGTCCATGCAGAATTAAAGGAAAGATACTAAATTATTTAAGAAAAATGAATATTGATGGCATATCATATGCTATAGTATCTGATTTATATAATGCAGGATATTTAAAATCTATAAAGGATTTATATAAACTAGAAAAGAATCGTCATGGAATTATAAATTTACCGGGTTTTGGTGAAACATTACTTGATAATATTTTAATAGAAATTGATGATCATAGTACAGTTGATGATTATGTTTTATTAGGTTCTATTGGTATACACGGAATATCTAAGAAGAAATTTAAAAAGATATTAGATATGATTAGTTTAAATGAGCTACTTGAGGCTTGTGAAAATCATAATACTATTATCTTAAAAGCTTGTCCGGGAATAGAAGAGTCAAGTGCAAATAAGATAATTGAAGGTATTAATGAAAATATTAAACTTATTGATTTCCTATTAGAAAATCTTACAGTAATTCATAGCCAACAGGAACCAGTTAGATTTTCTGTTTGTTTTACAAAGATTAGATCAAAGGATATAGAAGATCTTATTAAAAGTAAAAATGGTAGGGTTGATGATAATGTGACTAAAACAACTGATATATTAGTTGTTCCAACATTAAATACTGAATCTAACTCTGTAGAAAAAGCAAAAAAATACGGAACAAAAATTATTCCAATAAATGAAATAGAGGAATATATAAATAACAATTATTAATTTATGGTATAAAGCAGCTGATTAATTTCAGCTGCTTTATTTATATATTACTAAGATAAAATTATTTAAGTACATATTTGAGTAGGGGAAATAAAATACAAATTGAAGATTAATGATATTGAAGGGAATATCGAAATAGTGTATTTTATTTAAAAATGTGAGAGTATAAATAATGTATGTACATAATATTTTATCTTAGTAGTTATCCTTCACATCTCTTAATAAAAAGGTGTGGGTGCCTACGGGCACCATTAAAAGGTTTTTTATATTAATTGGTATATTTATATATCATTTAATAGTAAGTGAGAAATAAATAATATTTTTTCACTTTAAAATGTACTATAAAATAACTAAACTAAAGGAGGATTTTAGAATGTCTAAAGAATCAAGTATGACAAAATTAGATCAGTTTGAAGCTGATAATCTTAATGAGGATGTGAATGAAAACATAGAGATTGCAAATCATGCAATTGATATGGTTTATAGAAAGTATAAGATTAAGTTTTCATCTCCAAGATTAGTATTAGGATACTATAATAAAGTTTATGGAGTAATAAAAGAAACTTTATTAAGTAAAAGAGCGAAGAACTCAGAATATCGAATTAATATAGCTAATATTGTAGAGATTGGTTATACTGATGGTGATAAGAACGAAGAACTCGAAAAGATGGGTTCATTTGTTCCTTATATAATGGAATTAAACGGTCATACGAATAATGAAGAAGAACCAGGAGAAAATTCATTAGAAAAATGTGTTCAGTGGAACAGTAAGAATATTAAAGAACAGAAAAAGATTATAAATGAGATTTCTGTCAATGCAGTTAAAGTATGTTCCGATGAGTTAGATTTAACCATAGGAAATCCTGAAATAATAATTCCTGTTTGGGTTACTATTCATGAAGCTATGGTTAATGTAATGAAACTTAAGTTAATTGATTCAAAATCATTTGAAATTATGATTAACTTTGCTGGGGCTTTTGATGTATATTGTCGTAAAACCGATAATGGTAGTGATATAGAGTTCTCACCAATGATTGAAGATAAACTTGATACTAAGTCAGATATCAAGTCTTCATCAAAATATGAATAAAAATAACTGGGATGAATTTATTAGTTCATCCCTTATTTTTTAGGTGAAAGGAGAATAATATATGATACGACAATTGGGAAAATTAACAAGTGAATTTGAGAGAGATTTGAATGTTAAGCTTATGAATAAAGAATGTGACAAACCACTTGTTGATTATATCGTTGATTCATTAAAATCATTATGTATTATTGATAATATTAAATTCATCGATTATGAATATAATGAGATGGAATCTGAAGTAGATAAAGATAAATATGTTTATAAAAGAGAGAAAAATAAAAAGAAAAAAGAAAAGTTTAAATATAAATATATTTCAGATGATAGAGTCGGATTATTAACTTTTCATATGCTATTAGAAGCTGATGAAGTAAATCCAGCTACTGGAGAGGTTGAAAGAAAGAAGTGTCCAATATCAAAATCTCTTTTAGTACCAATAAAAGATGAACGAGATGGTTGTTATTTCTTAAAAGGTAAAAAGTATTATATGATATATCAGTTGGTTGAAAAATCAACTTATACATCTAAAAATGCTGTAATACTTAAATCTTTAATGCCTTTTGCTGTTAGACGTAAGGTTGTCGAAAAAGATGACATATATAATCAGCATTTTCAGATGCCAGTATATACTATTGAAATATTCAAATCAGATATTCCAATAATATTATTCTGGTTATGTAATGGTGCTTATTCAGCATTACAATATGCAATTGATTATGCATCAGCAGTAATAACTTTTGTTAATAACGTTGAAAAAGATGAATCCGATAAACCATCAGATGAAAGAAAGTTTATATATTTTCAAATATCTAAGAATCTATATATGAAAGTAAGACGAAAAATATTTGATAAATATCCATATGTTCAATCAATAGTTGGATCATTTCTATTTCTATCAACTAATAGATTGACATATGAAAAACTAGATTCAGAGGATATTTGGTTAAAGAAATTAGGTAATAATAATATTGATAAAGGAAAAGAATTACTTAATTTCTTAAATCGTCTTATAGATGAAACAACAAGAAATAGAGTATTGAAATTGCATAGAGAAAATACACGAGATGTAAATACAATAATTAAATGGATGGCTATGGAATACAATGAATTACGAAAGAAAGATAATATGGATTTATGTAATAAACGTATACGTTGTAATGAGTATGTTGCTTCATTAATTACACAAGAATTTTCAAAGAAACTTAATCGAGTAATTTCATTTGGAAATAAAGCAACGTTGGATTTATATAAAGAAGTATTTAAATTTCCGGGCGATAGACACATGTCGCCCTAAAACCTATCTAATTGCGGGAACGAGCATAAAAGCATAACTACTAAACTAATTTAGTGACAAATTAGTGGCAATGGGTAACTCCAAAGGTATAGTAAAAAGGTTATGTGTAGTGCCAATCGACGCAGCGAAGTATCTTAGTTAGATAAGATATGAGTTCAACGACTAGGGAAAGCTAGACAACCATATTAGTAGAAATACTTAAATGAATATATATATATTCAGGTGGTTTGAAAATAAGGTAAGTTGAAATACTTACACGAAGCAAGTAGGTCATATAATGACGAAATGTAGGAGAAATCCGAAACGGTAGGTTTTATTATATTTGGTAAAAGAATATAATAATTAAGATATAGTCTGAATATTATTAATATAATATTTGTTGTTAATTCAAAAGATGCATTCAAGTGGGATCCTAAGATATGATGATACTATAAATGATATGACGTTCTTTAGAAACTTTAAATATACAACTAAAGGACCACATTCATTAGGTGGAAAAAACACTAATAGTATAGGAATAAAATACCGTGCAGCACATCCATCATATATTGGAAATATAGACCTTACAGTTTGTGGTAATTCAGATTGACAGTGGTCTGCGTATATAGAAATATATATGATAAGTCCCTCTCTAATTGCGGGAACGAGCATAAAAGCATAACTACTAAATTATTATAGTGATATAATAATGGCAATGGGCAACTCCAAAGGTATAGTAAAAAAGTTATGTGTAGTGCCAATCGACGCAACGAAGTATCTTAGTTAGATAAGATATGAGTTCAACGACTAGGGAAAGCTAGACATCTAGGTTAGTAGAAATACTTAAATACTTTATTAAAGTAGCTAGATTGAAAATAAGGTAAGTTGAAATACTTACACGAAGCGAGTAGGTCATATAATGACGAAATGTAGGAGCAATCCGAAACGGGAGGCACTTTTATATTTGGTAAAAGAATGTAAGAGTTGAAGATATAGTCTAGATAATATTTATATTATTCGCCAGGCACAAGTGGTATTTTGATACCATTTGGAAAAATTAATGGTCTATATTTTGATGATAATTATGAACCAGAAAGTGCAAGATTTCAGTTCATTAAAGATGTTGAAGCAATTCTTAAAGAAGAAAATACAGAATATATAGGTATAAATTATGAAAATGAAGAAGACTATTATAGAATAATGGAAGATATTCATAATTATACAAAAAATATTAATGTGTATGCTTCGACTATAAATGATGATAACTCTATTATACTTACAATGGAAAATTTAGATGAAAATGTATCAAATAAATCATCTAAAGAAACCAAAACGACAGAAGATTCAAATAACGAAGAATCTACTGATTAAATAAAATTTGTAGTGATGATGTATAGAATTTATATTATACATCATCACTAATTCAAGAGGTGAACTACTCCACATGAATAAAATAAATATGGAGCTTGGCAATGTTAATAAATGGATGAAAGTTAAATTTAGTTTGATACTTAAATCTGAAAATGAATTACCAATTAATAAATTAGTAAGTAAATTCAAGATTGACGGTAATGAGTATATCAAATTTAATCCACATCCGTTTATCACAATTGAAATTACTAATGAAAGTGAAAAGAAAGAAGGCTGGTCAAACAATAGAATTATAACTTTAAATAAGTTTAATTTGTTTAGAATGATAACAGTTCTTAATAAATTTATTAATAGATTTATAGAAGTTGAGGACTTATTCTATTATGAAAACGAAATATTATATCTCAATAATGAAGTTGCTGATAAAGAAGAACAACTCATTAGAATAAGTAATGATAAAGTTATTAAAATAAAACCATTTGTAATTTCTGATGAAGAAGGAATGTATGAAGGTTGTATTTTATTTATAAATTCAATGGATAATTATTGTAAACTAACATATGAAGAATTAAAATATTTATATTATTTATTATCTAATATAAATATGGAATCTTTATCACTACAATTAATGGATTTATCTGTAAAAATGGTTACAGTTAAACCGACAGAGTTTAAAGCTCAAGTAAGAACAGTAAGTGAAGTTATAGAAGAACCAATTGTTTCAAAACCAGTTATTACGGTTGAAGAGGTTCATGCTATACCAAATATATAGAAAATGGAGGAAATAAAAATGAAAAAATCATTAATAGCATTAACGGTAGGTGCAGTAGTAGGATTTGTAGCAGGAAAGTTTTATGGTGAGATTACATCATTAAGTGATATTGATTCACTTAATGATGATATATTAGCAGAAATGGACAAAGAAGATCCTGCTGACTTTAAAGATGAAAAATAAAGGAGAATTTATAATATGTATATAATCATTTTAATTATAAATATAATTATTATAATTATTATGTCGTTATTTTATTATAAAATGAATAAAGCATACCAAAAAATTTTTCAGAATATAAATCTGAATTGGGATAAATTTTGCCATATACAAAATGAAGAAAATGAAAAAATAATATATAATTTAAATCACCTTCATCAAGAAAAATCTAATATTATTCGTGAAAAAACACTTATAGAATTTGCAAATGAATTATCTTCTAGAATAGGTGACGCAACAACAGATGTACAAGGATGCCGTAATTTAATAAAGTGCATTCTTGGTGAATATATTAGAAAGGAAGACGATGAATAAAGGAAATAAGAAAGGAGGCATTATAATGGGAGAGAATGAAGTCATTACAGATTTATCTGATATAAGATTATTACTTTGTACCTTAGCAGATGAACACGAAGTAGCTAATGAAGCAGTAAAGCAACTTTTATTTTGTATTGATTCTAAAATGGATAAATACAGAGATAAAGAGGTGATAGTAAATGGATGAAAGAAAAATAAATGCTGCATTAATCTCCATACAACAATTTAAAATCGCATATAGTAATGAAAATGGAGTTATTACAGTTGGTGACATTAATGACCTAATGGCTAATATGGATACCATAGAAGAATGTGTGAGAAAACAAAAGAGAATTCCAACAAACAATGAAAGAAGATTTGACTTATTTGGAAAATCAACAATTGTACATCAATGTGGGATTTGTGGTAGTAATATATATTCTACAAATATATATTGTCCTCAATGCGGGCAGAAATTTTGTATGTGAAGTATTAAATATAAATTAATGTACAAATATGGTTTTAAAGATGTTGTAAGACCTAGTATCAATGTCGGAGTTGATTATAATAATTTTTATCCAATGACACCAGATACATTAGATTTTATTTGAATATTTTGATAAACGTGAATAAATAATATAGAAAATGGAGGAAACAAAATGACTAAACTGTTTACATCCGATACACATTTTTCATCAGAAAGAACATTAAAATTATCTAGAAGACCTTTCATAGATATTAATGATATGAATAGATTTATAATTTCTAGAGCAAATGCAATAATAGATAAATTTAAATTAACTGACGGAAATGACGATGTTATTTTATATCATCTCGGAGACTTTGGTGATTATAATTTTGCAAAAGAGTATCATTGTCCAGTAATTTTAGTAATAGGTAATTATGAAGAAAACGAAATAAAAGAAATTAATGGTGATGATTTAACTGATGAAATGAAATTTAATTTATTTAGATATAAATTAATGCATGACTATGGTTTTAAAGATGTTGTAAGACCTGGTATCAATATGGATCTAGACTGCAATATTAATGATAGTATTGATCAAATTTTAAAGTTAACACTGGTTCACAAACCGTTAGATTTTTTAAAAGTATTTAAAGAAACGAATATTAAACATTATAGATGGTGTTTATTTGGACATATTCATGAAAAACAAAAAATAAAGAAATTTGGTATCAATGTCGGAGTTGATTGTAATAATTTCTATCCAATGACAGCAGATGACATTGGCTTTTATTTGAATGGTATTGAAAACTTTTATGATGATGATGTATTCTGCTAATATATGAATTTATATATTATATATACGGATATACAATAATAAAGAAAGGAAGTGATATAAATGTCTGAACAGAAACTTTTATATATCAAATTTAAATCTGGGCAAAGCAGAACATATAGCGTTGTCGGTAGACTATCTGATTTTGGTATAAGTGTATTTCAGCATGATATTACAACAAAAAATGGATTATCTGATGAATTTCAAGATAACAAAGGTTATATTGATGAGAATGGAGATATTTGGATATATCGTAAAAATTTACCAAGTATGTCAGGAATTGCATCAATGCCAATACCTTGGTTTAATATGTATGATGAAATCGTAGGTGATGAGATAAGAACAACTATTACGTGGAATAAAAGATGTCATGCAAAAACGAAAGCCCTATTCAACGAAAAAAATACATCATCAATGGATGTAAGTTCAATTGCTGAAATAACAGACCCAAATGTTCCTTTATATAATAAAGAAATGCTTGATGATATGAATGCTGGTGGTGAAAAATATATACCAGTTATTGATGAAAAGAATGATGACTTTTTAAAGTTATTAATCAAAAATATCATAATTGATAAAGGAACTAATCTTAATGCTATTAAACATGTTGTTGATAAAGCATACCAAATGAGTAACTTAAAAGCAGCCCTAAATAATAAAACAAAAATTTCTACGAGTACATTTAATACTTGGGCTGAATTATTAGGATTTGACTTTGAAATCAATATTATTGACAGGTCAAATGGAATGACTGAACCATTGAAACATAAGATTTCATATACTTCAGTAAATAATAAAGTTAATTTAACAGAAATTGATGAGAAAAAAGAAAAATAAGAGAATAAAAAACGGAGGAATAAAAATGAAATTATTAAAATCAGAGAGCAAAGAAAATATTAAAACTATTGATATAAATGATGAATTAATATATGCAGGACCGTTAATGAGTATAATCAATAGTTTAAAAGATACATCTATAAGTAACTTTTCATTACAACTTGTAGATGCAAAGTTAACAGATATTGAATCTTATCCAGATTCGTATGAAGATAATAAAATGAATTTATCTTACAGAAATGATGTGTATCGTAAAGATAATAAGCACATTATTACTTGTAAATCTGAATTTATATTCATTGGTAAAAATACTCATAAATATATTGTAAATATTACAGTAAAATGTAGTGGTAATTATTTATTACCAGAATATGATTCTTATATGCATAAGTATTGCTATACATATATCGTTGGTATGTTAAAGCTTGATTCAAGATTACAGAAACTATATGCTGAAGATATATGTATTCCTGATACACTTGATTGTTTTGATGAAGAAGATGTTACTAGATATGATGGATATAAAGTAGTTTATCATGCTGATAGTGAGTCCATTGATGGAATTACTATTCCAGATCCAAAAGAAAAAATGGATTTTGCAGAACAAACAGGTGTAAAAATTAGCTAATCAATATCGAATAAGGAGACAATATTATGAAACTTAATATGGATCTTTACGAGATGGAACAAAAAGGAACAATAAAATCTAAAGGAAAGTTCATTAATCGTGAACTTTCCTGGATAGATTTTAATAAGAGGGTTCTTTATTGTGCATCTGCAAAGAAACAACTTATGAATGAAAGGTTAAATTTTCTGTCAATAACTGATAGTAATTTAAATGAATTTATTGCAGTAAGATTTTCAAATTCATATAAAAATAAAAAGAAAGAGCCATATAAAGAAATCCGAGATAGTATAAAGAAGTTTATACGTTTACAATATAAATGCTATAATAATATAAAGCAAGATTTAAAGGAAAATGAGAATATTGAAATTACAAAAATTTCTAAGTTAGATAAGAAAGAGATTATTAAAGTAAAATCTGTTTTCTTATCTAACATTTTTCCGTTACTTACACCAATATGTGTTGGTATAAGTAATGATATTGTAAATTTGGAAAATGGGCAACTTTGTATCGCTTGTAAAATTAATCAAAATGGAACTAATTATTTAAATATTATTCCAATTGATAAAAGGATACCTAAGATAATAAAAGTTAATAATAAGGTAGTATTAACTGAAGATGTTATAATAAATTTCTTAGATAATATATTTATTAATAAAGAGATTATATCATCAGGCGTATTTAAAGTAATAAAAGACGAAAATGTTGAAATAGAACACGATACATCACGATTCTTATTAGACAGAATGAAAGATACTATAATGAAAAGAAATCTTTCAAAACCATTAATGTTATTTATAAGAAAAGATTGCGATGAAGATTTAAAATATTCAATTATGAATCTTTACTATGTTCCAAAATCTCATGTTATTCATACGGAGATGATTGATTATACAAGGTTTAATGAAAAGATATTATCTGATAAATGTAGTTATAAACCTTTTAAACCAATGAAATATGAAAATAAAGGTGAACATTATTCATTATTTGATGCACTTGATGAAGAAGATATAATGTTAAATCATCCTTATGATTCATATGAAACTGTAGTAAAATTTATAGAACATGCTGCATTTGATCCTGATGTATTAGCAATTAAACAAACCTTATATAGAGTATCAAGTTATGATAGCCCTATAGTAAATGCATTATGTAATGCTGCTAAAAATGGTAAACACGTTGCAGTATTAATTGAAATAAAAGCAAGATTTGATGAAGAGAACAATATAAGATTAATTTCTAAATTGCAAAATGCTGGTGCTATAGTTTTATTGGGTTTAGAATATTTAAAAACACATTGTAAAATGTGTGTTGTTATTAAGAAAACTGACGATGGAAACAAAATATATTCTCATATTGGTACCGGTAATTATAATGAAAAAACTGCTAAAATTTATACAGATATTTCATACCTTACATCTAATCAAAAAGTTGGTATGGATTTGTTAATGGTGTTTAATATTTTAGCAGGTATTTCAACACCAGATGAGAAAATGAATAAAATTTCTTATTCACCAGTAACTTTAAGAAAGACATTATTAAAATCTATTGATAGAGAAATTGAAAATAAAAAGAAAGGTAAACACGCTGAAATTTTTATGAAAGTAAATTCTTTATCAGACAAAATAATGGTAAATAAATTATATGAAGCAGCATCTAAAGGTGTAAAGATATATATTTTATGCAGAGGAGCTTGCTCAATAGTTGCAAATGATAACATTATTGTCAAATCAGTTGTCGGTAGATTTCTAGAGCATAGCAGGATATATTATTTTGAAAATAATAAAAATCCTGAATATTATATATCTTCAGCAGATTTATTAACTAGAAATTTGGATAGAAGAATAGAAATACTACTACCTATTAAAGATAATAATGGTATTAAAAAATTAAAGTATATAATTGAAGCTTTAAAGAAAGATACAAAAAATTCATTTATTATGAATAATAAAGGTGAATTTATGAAAGTAAATGGAGATTTTGATTCACATCAATGGATGATTGAACATTGTAATGATTTTAAATCATTAAATAAGAAATAAGTTTAAATAGTCTAGTAGACTTTTAAATAATAAAAAAATATGAAGGAGGACATAATTATGTCAAACAAATTTTTAGATGCACAGGAATCAATTCAGGAATTAAAAGAACAGCAGCAGGGAATTACAATTAAGATGGGAAATGCTGTTGCAATGGCTATGGTTGGATTAGCTAGGGATGGAAAAGGAAATGCAAAATCAGTATCAAATGATATTGGAAAACTCTTATCTGGACTTAGCGATAAAGAAAAAGTAGACGTATTACTTGCAGCAATTGGTAAAGTTGTTGTAAATATGTAATATATTGTAACTAAAAATAATGATTATAAAAGAGGGTTTATCCCTCTTTTTTTAAGAGGGTATAATAATGAAACAAATCAATATATATCATACAAGAACAGAAATTTATCCATATCATATGGGTGATTCTCCTAGATTAGAAAAAATGTGCTCATATTATGATGCAGTCACACATTCTCGTGTATATATAGGTTGTATTTATGACGAAGAAAAAGAATTACTAATAATACCAAGAGGTATATCTCAAGTCACATTAAAAGGATTATTTAATACAGTTCCAAATGTAATTTCAAGTTGTAACAGAGTAAAACGAACTACAAAAAAATATAAAATGTTAGTTCCACCAAAAGATGAAATACAAGAAAAAGCAATAAGATTTTTAGTTCATAAAGATGAATTTACAAAGACATCATACAATAGTCAATATGGTCTTAATCTTGATACTGGCTATGGAAAAACGTATTGTATGATAAATGCTATTGTGCAACAGCAAACAGTATCTATGATAATTACGAATCAGGATACTATAAAAGCACAATGGATAAATACATTATTAGAGATGACTAATATACCAGAAGAAAAAATTATAAATATTGAAGGTTCATCAGATATGGAACAGATAAGAAAAGAAAAATTATCTGGTGATGTGTATTTGGTGAATCATCAAACTTTAACTTCATATATTAAATTATATGGTGGTGAATATCTTAATAATATATTTGAAATTGCTGGTATAGGAATTAAAGTATATGATGAAGCACATAAATGCTTTAGAAGTATTCTCTCTATTGATATGCAAACTGATGTTATGCAAACTTACTATTTAACAGCAACTTTTGAGCGTGCGGATCCTAAAGAATCTGCAGTATTTAAGAAAGCATTTGCATCTTTATCAAGATATGGTGAAGGTATTGAACGAAGAAAACATGTCAACTATAATATAGTATATTTTAATTCAAATGCAAGCCAATTAGATAATGTTAGTATGCAAACAAATTATGGTTTTAGCAATTATAGATTTTGGAAATATTGTTATGAAATGGATAAAGATCAAACTATTATTTATGCATTACAAAAAGTTGTAAAGAAAGCATTAAATGAAGAAGGAAAAATATTAATAACAAGTCCTATGATAGAATCAGCTGATTATATAAAAACTATATTATCTGAATCATATCCAGATTTAATTGTTGGATCAATTCATTCAAAAAATAGTAAGGAAGATAATGATTATTATAAAAAGAATGCAAATATTATATCTTCTACAATTAAATCATTAGGTACAGGAGCAGATATATCTGAATTAAGAACTATAATTAATATCGACCCATATTCATCATCTACATTAACTAAACAGTTAATTGGAAGGCTTAGAGAATATGCACCAGATAAAGATACTTATTTTTACGATTTAATAGATATAAGTTTTGGTGCTATATTAAAAATGATAGAAAAACGTACACCTGTCATTACAAAAAAATGTAAGAGTGTTACAAGATATAGAATGTTTTAAAAAAGAAAAGAACGGATAGAATCATCTATCCGTTCTTTTCTTATTACTTAGATATAATCTCTAATTCAACCAGACGGTCTGCCTGCTTCATATCAGAATTCCAGTTGAATAAGAACTTATACTCCAATGTATCATTCTTGCAAGAGAATACTATTTCTATTTTATGCCCATAGCAACATGGAATAGGCAATTTTCTTGCATGAACTTCATATTTAACTGTATTATCGTGAAAGGCTTCCTGTAAAAAGTCTTTTATTACAGTTAAATCTTTTTCATTCATTATAATACCGAATGAAGTATTTATCGCAATGTCTTCCAGAAACTCTTTTGCTAATTCACCACAAAGAGCTTCATTTCCTTCTTTCATTGCTTCATTCAGTCTGTTAACAAGTAACCTACTTTTTGCTTCTGGAGAATTGCACTGGTCTGCAATTTTTTTATATGCTTTTCCTAATACATATCCTCCTGCAAATGAACCTAACACTGTTAAAATAATTTTTTCATTTCTGTTCATATGAACTCCTTTCTTAATGCTCGGTTTAAAGTCATGAACTGGACTAATATTTTATTTAATGATGCAACAATAATTCGTTGCATCATTAAATAAATAAGACTAATCTTCTATGATGACACAATTTCATAAATAATGTCATCATGATATTTCCCGTCTTTGTCTTTAATAGAGTCTCTTAATACATGCTTTACTCCATTATGTCTCTTAATGAAACTGTCATATCCCCTACAAGCGGGGTTTCCGCTAACAGCTCTCCATTCAACCCTATGTAGAGTTTTGACAAGCTCTTCTAATTTATCGAATGTGTCCTTAGCGACTAAAATATTTCCTCGGTCGAAAGAGAACAATCCGAAGTCATAGGCTTTAGATACATACCAGTTTATGCAATATGATAAGTATCCAATTAGTTTTTCATCCTTATCTACAATTGCATATTGAAATTGACTTTCATCTGGACAATCTACAATTACAGGACTCCAATTATTCATACACCCAGTTTCATACATCATATCTAGTGTATAGTAATATTTTTGAAATTCTTTTTGAATTTCATTTTTAAATAAAATCGCCGGTACTAGCATTTAATCATATCCTTTCTTAGTTTTTTTAAAATAAGCTAATATTTTAACTTATTCTCTACATAAATAATATATCAATATTATTCAATATTTCTTTAATTTTCAGTGTTAATTATGTTTGTTTTTTACATACACAATTAAGGAACATAATAAAATCCGTAAACTCTATGTGTATATTGATATAATATTTTTGTGAATAAAATAATAAATAGGTTCCGTGGTAATCCTAAATAAAACCACGTCAGTTAGAATTCATGTGTCTAACTGGGAAAG